>Ga0194055_10000486_pt1 | contig 31975 bp, 20 predicted proteins | sample SepL449m_MetaG_FD_155482 | JGI IMG/M metagenome (GOLD analysis project Ga0194055, IMG submission 155482) | Anoxic zone freshwater microbial communities from boreal shield lake in IISD Experimental Lakes Area, Ontario, Canada - Sep2016-L442-9m | ecosystem: Environmental > Aquatic > Freshwater >... | reverse complement strand
CAATAATTTCACAGCCTATCCGCGAACCAACGCTTCTTGGTTGACAAGACTTCGGAGGACGAACCGAATATTTGAATTGCCATAAGAAAATGCGGCGTTGGTTCGCGGATAGGCTGTGAAATTATTGAAACGGTCGTTTTTTGGGATGAACTTTGAGTCACGCAGAGCCACGATCGTCGATTCTGAGCGATCCTACGACGTCGTTTTTTCGGCCAACCATCTCAAAAAACCAAAACGTCAATAAATTCACAGCCTAGGAGCGAACCACGACTTTCAGGCCCTTAAAATCGTGACCCGCGTTGAGTGCCACCCACGCGACAAAAAACTCAGTGGACTTAGGGTGAGCTTGGAATGATTGCATGACGGAACCGACCACGATCTGCAAAACTGGCCATGGCTTATCCGTTCGCCCAACGGTGAGAGGTCGGTTTTTGTTCTGGGTGGCAGTCGCCGTGACAGGGCTTCTCATCGTTGGTGTCTCTGTCGCGATTCTTTGGGTTCACAAGAATGGTCCCGAAGGACACTACCGCCGAGGTCGTGCGGCTCTGCTGGCGATCGACCGGGAAGCGGTCTTGCACGAAGTAGAAATCCTGAGTCAGACCCGCGGCTACGAGCACCACGCCTGGCTCTTGCAGGGGCTACTGTTCACCCAACTCGGCAAACTCGATGAAGCCATTGTTTATCTCGGGAAGGCGGCGGAACACCCTTCGATGTTCGTCGAAGCCAATACGGCGGCAGCACAATGTCTCTATACGTCTGGCATGTATCTTCAAGCGATCACGGCTGCGGAATCGGCACTCAACCGTGACGAAGAGTGCCTGGATGCAAGACGATGGCTGGCAGCCGCACTTTATGATCTCGGGGCACTTCCCAATGCCGTCGAAGAGCTCAAGCGAATCTCTGCAAACGCACCGAGCGACCCTCGCCCGGATCGGTTGCTCGGGTTGATCGCCAAGGACGGCGAACACTTTGTCGACGCCATCAAGTTCTATCGCGAATCCTTGCGTCGCGATTCCCAGCAACCGGATCTGGGGGCGATCCAGGCCGAACTGGCAGAATGCCAGATTCGGCTCGGTGAATTTGCGGATGCGCTGGACACTCTGAAAAATGCGGAGCCAACCGCCGTCGTAGCGACATTAAAAGCGGAAGGATTCAGCGGGCTTGGAAAATCTGAGGACGCTCACGAGTGGTTGAATGACGCCTTGAAGCTGGACCCCGATCACTTTCCCGCGAAGCTAGCAAAGGGGAAACTCTTGCTTGACGAAGGTGACGCGGACAATGCTGTTCAGGTGCTGGAGTCGGCAGTTCAGCAGGAGCCTGCCAGCAGCCAGGGACACTTTCAGTTGTCACAAGCCCTTCGGCAAACCGGGAATACCGTTCGTGCAGACGAAGAATTGCAACGCATGCGTGAGACTCAGGCCATTGAGCGACGATTTGCAGATCTTCATGAATCGGCAGCACAACATCCCAACGATCCTGAAATACGATTCCGGACCGGAGAACTGGCTCGTCTGCTTGGCAAACACAAACTCGCGAAGATCTGGTTTCGAGCCGCATTGGCAATCGATCCCAAGTTCACCAAGGCACGCCTGGCGATTGATGAACTTGATGCCTTGCCTCGTAAATCATGAACGGAACGAGGCAATCCCATGTCGTGGTTCGCAAACAAATTCACAACAAAGTCATTGATCAGCGTATTCGCAGGAATTCTGATCGTCGCGACTCTGGTTTTGATCATAGTCGGACTCAGGCCTTTCCGTATTCCCCGTCAGCCCGAAGCCGAACCGGCTGTTGCAGCCTTTGACGAATTTGTCGTTCCCAAGGTCGAAAACCCTGGTTATCTCGGTCCGCAAGCCTGTGCCGAATGCCATTCCGAACGAGTGGCTGAATTTCACAACACTCGTCATTTTAAAGCGATGTGTGTACCTGAGGTCGCTAGCATGCCGGAAGGGTTCTTTGCCGGGAAGGGCGACTTTCAGATGCCGGATACGCCGATTCATTTCCTGATGACAAACGAGAATGGACACTTCGTCCAGAAGTCGACTGACAAGTCGACATCGACCACGTCTGAAATCGCCTTCGTCTACGGCGCGGCAGGTGGCAACGACGAGGTTTATTTTACCTGGCACGATGGCAAGTTAAACGAGCTCCCAATGGTGTGGCTCGGCCCGCAGAAACAATGGGGGACCAGTCCATTCGACCGGCACGCTTCCGGCGACTTCTCGCGCGAGATGACGATCAGGTGCGTCGAATGCCATAACACGTGGGCCCAGCATGTTCCCGGCAGCCGAAATCAGTACAGTCGCGACCACTGGATTCTGGGAGTCAGTTGCGAGGTCTGCCATGGTCCGGGACGCGCGCATGTTGACTTTCACCGCGATCACCCCGACGTGAAGGAACCACATGCCGTTGTCCGTCCGGCACAACTGTCACGCGAACGCCGCATGGACCTTTGTGCTCAGTGTCACAGTAATGCGTTAAAGCATCGCGGCCCGGCATTTCAGTACCGGCCGGGTGAACCGCTCGACGACTTCTACGTCACCTTGCGTACAAAATATCCCGAGGATGACCACGTCGCCAATCAGACGACCTACCTTCGGCAGAGCAAGTGTTTTCAGTCGAGTGATTCAATGACCTGTGTCACGTGCCATAATCCGCACCAGCCGCATTCGCCCAACAATGCCGGATCGCAATCATGTCGAACATGCCACCAGGCCGAGGACTGTATTGATCGTTTGAAGCAGCCTGAATCTGTTCGCTCGGACTGCATTAGCTGCCATATGCCCGAGCACCGAAAGATTCAGGTATTCTTTCGAACGGAGAGTGATCGCTATGTGGCCCCGGTCAAGCGGTACGAACATCGAATCGGCGTTTATCCCCTCGCACGACTCGCCGTTATCCTCGAATCGTTGAAAAAGCAAATAGATGCGCAAAGCCGTGCCGAAGCGACTACGATCACGAAGCAACTTGCCCAACTGTGGAACGAGGAGTGTGACGAGCGCCGTCAATCACATCGACTACTTGCCGCGATCGATGCCTGTCGTGAATCCTTACGGTTTGATGACACGCCGGAAGGTCAGCAGAAATTACGTGACCTGATTGCCGTTCAAACTGCCTTGGACGGGGACTTTCAAGCAGCACGATGGCATGAACGGGAGCGTCGCTACCCGCAAGCGATCGAAGCCTTCCAACGAGTTCTGGCTGCGAAACCAAACCACGCGATGGCACATGCTCGACTGGGTACGGCCTATGCTGATGTGGGTGAGAAACAACTCAGTCGGCAGCATCTGTTGTCTGCAATCAAGGCTGACCCCGACGATCCCTACGCTCCTGCGATGTTGGGTTGGCTGGCGTATCTGGATGGAAAGCACGAAGAAGCACTGACGCATTATCAACAGGCCGACGAGGTCGAACCGTTCAATTCCCGGATCAATCACCAGATGGGATTGGCACTGGCAAAGCTGGCACGCTGGCCTGAAGCGATCCAGCGTCAGCAAAAAGCAATCACAATCGACCCCAATGATCCGCGGCCATTTGTTGCTCTCAGCGTCGCTCTGCGACAGTCGGGCCAGCGGCAGGAATCCGTCAAGTACGCGCGGCGCGCTGCCCAGTTAACGGAATACAAGGACCTTGAGGCACTGATCGGCCTTGCGGATGCCTATGCAGACGACGGTCACTGGAAAGAGGCGATCGAAACAACCGAAAAGGGACTGGCGATTGCTCAAACCGCGAATAAACAACTCGCCGCTCAACTTCGTATTCGGCTGGTGGAACTACGCCGACAAGGGAAATGACCCGAGATTTAGTTAGCCCTGAATTTCTACGGATCATTCCACCAAAAAATGAGGGGAGCGGGTGAAAACACCCAACTCCCCGTCATAGGTCAACCAGAATGTCTGTTTGAGGCCAGGTCACGCACCCCCCCGTTGAGGGCGATTCAGAAAATCACTCACCAGGCAGCCAGAGCTTCGATGGACTGGCCGCGGGTGCTGGTGCATTGGGATTCCAGACACTGCTGGTAATCGAAGCACTTGCCGAAGTCACGATACTGATGGACTCCCATGGTGATGGGACACCATACGTGGTCAGCATCTGCTCGATATATCCTCGCATCTGAGGAACTTTTGGCGAATAGTAGTGAACGAACCGATCCAGCAATGGTTTCAGGGCCGGATCGGAAGGTTCTTCGAGACGCAACGCCAGTTCGGTCATGTCCCAATTCCACTGGTATTCGAATGGCGAGACATCCTTGCTGGGCTTGCTACGTGCGATCTCGACATACTGCAACGCTTCTTCGCGTCGACCATCACCCGCGCACAGTTCGACCATCGCCCGCAGGCACCGTTGAAGATCCATATGGTCTTCACAAGCAGGACGCGTGAACGCGACCTTCAGAGCCTTGTACAGGAAACCCTCGTGACGCGTCAGCAAGGCCCGGTTTACGACGGATACCAACTGCGGATCAGACAGTTTCTCGATCGGCAAACGATGCATCTGCATGACCGAGAGCTGATTCAATTGCGTCGATTCGTCGACATTCAGCGGGGGCAGCGGCTCAACACCAAACTTGGAGAGGTAAGCCGTCAGGTCGAGGTTGTGGTTCTGCTGCTGGCAGTGTCCATCCAGGACATAAATGGCGGCTGTCATCGCAACTTTCTGACGCGAGTCAGTTGCCGCTTCGGCGGGCGACTTACCCCCGAGTGCCTTCAGCGAGGCATTTGGCCACGTTTCGGTGAAGATCCGATTCCACTGTTGATTCCGCAGATCTCGTGTCCGCGTGATCGGCAAGTTCTTGGGAAGACTCCATGTCCAGCGCAACGGCTGTGCTTCCGCAGGAACCGCGCCAGTCACTTCGGGCTGAGTCTTATCAGTGCGCCACTCGATGCATCCCGGCGCTGCTGATTCGAGCAGTGAACGTGCTTCTTCGAGGTCCACACCGCGATCACCGGTCAAATAAAGAGACGCAGGTTCGCCCGCTTCCGAATCGGCATCGTAAACGGAAATATGAGCCTGGAACTTTGGAATCGTATCCAATGACAATTGCGAAAAATCGGGGCCATCGATTTGAGGGCGATCCAGAATCTGGAAGGCGGCAACCGGCGGCTTGGGTTCGTCCTCGGATCGCTTGGGAACATCGAATCTCAAGAATCGAGGTTGTTCGTCAAGAAGAGTCAGCAAACGACCGACCGATTCCACTTTGGCTTCATAGGTGCAGATGTCGATCAGGTCCGTGGTGTTGAACCGATCAAACATCTGGGCCAGCGTTTCGCACTCCACGGCGGCAGGGAAGTCGCCATAAAGTTGTGCAGCGCGATGCAATGCCTCGGCGGCCTGCACTTCGTCGCCGTCCCAGGCCCGGCAGAGACCGACGGAGTGCCAGAGTTCGGCGGAATCGGTCGTGATGCGAGTCTGGCCCTGGAACAGGTCGGCTGCGGTATTCCAGCAACCGACAGCGGCATATTTCTGCGCCTTCTTGATTTCCTTTTGCTGTTCTTCGGTCCCGATGGAAACTGCTGGAAGTGCGTGCGAACCGCGAAGTGGATATGGGACGCCGTTATCGCCGTCAAACTCCAGCAGTTGAACGAACAATTCCTGCCGACGTTCTTCCGGTGACAATCGCAGGGCCAGGGCGAGGTGTTCGCGAGCCGCCATTGTCCGGTGGCGTTGAGCCAGGACCATGGCCATCGTTCCCGCCAGGCCGGCTACCATCGATGGGAACTTGCGGGCAGCCCGTTGAAACGCCTTATGAATCGCTTTCTTGGCGCCGTCCAGACCTTCCGCCTGAAACATGGCTGTCGCCATCAGCACGATGGCGAATTCGTGGTCAGGTTGATGTTCGAGCAACGCCTTAAGGATATCGCGTGCTCCGGTCGGTTCGCCCAATTCGATCAGGATCAGTGCTCGGGTCGTGCCAATCCAAGGATTACTGGGGTGCTTGCGAGCTAAAGCTTCGAGTTGCTGCAGGGCGACGCGAGGCTGGTTCCCGTCCATCAGACGAATGGCGCGGTCCATTTCGTCTGCGATCGACTGACAGCAGAACTTCAGTTTCTTTCCGCTGCCGCACGGGCAGGGATCATAGGGAGAGAGAGCCATCAGGCGATCCTTCATCTTCGGTGTGTCGGTGTATTGCAGTCGGCCAGTGGTTTTCCACAGGACCGAATTCGAGGACATCAGGCAAGCGAACAGAAACAGGTCGTCAGGCGAAGTCCGCAGTTTAGCAATACCGCCCAAATTTGACAGGGAACCGGACTTGGGAGACACGCAATCGCGCATTGCGAACCAGGAAAGATGCTTTCCGAAATTTCTTACAACCGACAAACGAGAGAAGCATTTGTGTCGAATTCAGTCCTGTCTGGCCTCCATTCACGAGCCCTCGTAGCATAATTGACGACTGCGTCTGACATTCATACGGTTGTGTTTTCTCAACTCGCTGGAGCATCATTTTGGCCAAAAAGAAGCCTGTAAATCCCATCGCTTCAGTACCGGAAACGACTTCGATGAACCACGATGATCAATGCAGTGCCTGTCATACGATGCTCATGAAGATTCATGACCCCACGGTAGCCAAGTGTGAAGTGTCGCAACGACTTATCGCAGCCAAAAAGAAGCTCGATATAGTGCTCGGGCTGGCCCCGGGACCTGACTCGATTTGGGGTTGCCCCCTATGGCGGCAGTAACATCATTGGCACTCAAATCCACCAGAAAATGAAAGACGGAGTCTCCACGGGCGAATTCTGTATTACCGTTCTGGTGAAACTGAAGCCCGCTAACTGAAGCCCGCTAAAGGAGCGAAAGTTTAAACAGGCTTCCTGAATCCGTGGATGGGATACCTACGGACGTCGTCGCACTCGGAAATGGCGTACAACACGCGGGAGATGACGTGCTTTTTCAGGATGTGGTAGCCATTTTCTCCAGCAGGAAGGAGACTGAGCCAGCTTGACGGCATTAAAGAATTAGCTCGACTTCACGGTGCAATCAGGCTCCGCACCTGTTGATCGTTTAACGCGTGGTTCCAGATCCTGACGTCGTCGATGACTCCGTCCATGAATTCGCCACCCTGACCTGTATTGCCAATCGTCATGGTCTGGCCGGATCGCATTAAACGTGGCTCGCCCTTAAAGGGAATTGTCTTCTTGCGGTCGGCATCCAGATACAGCCGGCACTCCTTGCGCTCATTGTCGATCACGAAGGTGATCAGATACCAGCGCTGAATGGCAAGATCGCCTCCCTGGTCGTTACTGCCGACATCGTTCTTGTAGAAATTGACGCTCGTTTCGATCCAGCGAGTGCCATCGCCGATGTCGCCGTGGACCTTGTCCGCATTCACTTTCATATCAAACGTGAATTCCCCCCCCGTCCGCGTCCCCAGAATTCCCGAGAACGTCGGTTCCTTTGTCAGCCAGACCCAGGCCGAAACCGTGTAGGTCCCGATCTCGAAGTCTGGCGAATGAGGAATCTTGATGTGATCACCTTTGGCACGATCAAACAGTCGGGCCTTGCCGAACTTTCCGTCGTGAATCGCGGTTCCATGGACTGTCCCGTGATGAGTTCCAGCACTGTCGCGAGCTTCGCTGTCGTCGTCTTCCAATTGCCAGTGTGCGATCGGTTTTGGGATGCCGGAAATCGGCACAGATGGTGGAGCCTTGGTGACAGGCTTCAAGCCAGATTGAATCAGAGCCAGCAGATCAGCAACTTCATCCGAATGACACGTATTGAGCAACCCGGCAGGCATCAGTGACACGGGTGAAGGACGCATTTCGGTAATGTCCTTGCGAGCGATCTCGCGGACGTCCGAGGGGATGTACAGGTTCGGTTGGATCTGTACCTTTTGAGCGTCATTGTTGACCACGCGACCGGTCACAACTGTCCCATCTTCCAGTTCAATGAATGTCGCCGCATATTGATCACTGACGACTTTGCTCGGCTCAATGATGTGCATCAGCATTTCACGCGTGGGAAACTTGTTTGCCGACAATGTCAGATCCGGACCGGTGACTCCCCCTTCGCCTCGGAATAGATGACATGCCGCACACCCCGTTTCCTTGTAAAGGACTTTGCCGCGGCCCAGGTCGCGTTTCCCTTTGAGCAACGGTTCGACTTCGGCCAGCAGATCCTCGGTGTCCCAGTTCCTGACGAACAGACGCGAAGCCAGCGGCGGCTCAGGCCGTATTTCTGGAGCGGCATCCAGAATCGGTTTCAGTGCGACTTTCTCTTCTTCGGACAACGCCGCCACCGCGTCCTTGCGAATGTCGGTGATGAACTTCGCAAGATTCCCGGCCTTGTGGAATTTTTCCAGCAGGAACCAGCGGAAGAACTTTTCCTTGCCCCCCTTTGGCCAGCCATCGGCAACCATCCGCAAGCTCGCAGCGTACGCGATTTGCTCTTCCTGCGAAGCCGCCTTTTCAAACAAGGGGAAGATCAGTTTCGCTGCCAGTGGTGACTTCCAGCGTGCCAGCACCTGAGCCGCTTCGACATTGAATCGGTCGTCAGTGGAAGGGATTGCACGGTGCAGTTTGTCCAGCAACTTAGCCTTAAGCTCCCCTTCGGGATCACCCAATCGTACCGAAATCACCTGCAACGCACGGATTGCATCCAGTCGCGTTTCAGCATCGAGTTTTGGCAACGGCAGGGTTTCCCAGCGTTGCAGCACAAGTTCCCTGGAATCGGTCTTCTCCAGGCGAGCCAGCGCCAGTGTCGATTGCACGATCGCTCGTGGATGAGTTAGAGCCAGTCCCTTCTCTTTCCACGCTTCGACCGGCCGGAATTCCAGCAGGGTCCGGGCAGCAAACCGAATGAACCGGTCATCGTGAGACAGACATTCAAGAGCCAGTGCCAGCGACGCGTCGTCGGTCGCATGATAGGCCCCCTCCAACTTGTGCCGCAGATCTCGCAACGACTTCGCTTTCGGGTCTTCTGCGACAGCGACAGTCGCTGTACTTTCATTTCCTGTATACGTCACTCGATAAAGAGCACTGTTCGAATTCCGGCTTCCCCCGGCGAAGTACAGCGCCCCGTCAGGAGCGACGACGATGTCGGTCGGCTTTGTGCCGTTCCCCTCCAGAAAGACTTCCTGTCGCGCGGAGTAGGTTGCTCCCGCTTCTTTCATGTGGACGGCATACAACAGACCGTAGGTCCAGTCGGCAATGAACAGTGCTTCCTGATAGCGGGAGGGAAACTTTGTTCCATATCCGAATGCAACCCCCGTCGGACTGCCGCGTCCCACGTTGATGACAGGTGGCAACGAATCGACGTAGTACTCAGGCCACTTTCCTGAAACACTGCGCCAGCCAAATTCAGCTCCGTCGACGACATGGCAGACACGCGTCGGTCGATACCATGGCGTGCCGAGATCCCATTCCATGTCGGCGTCGTACGTGAACAGCTCCCCATGTCGATTGAACGCGGCATCGTATTGATTGCGCAGGCCGATCGTGGCGAGCGTCCATTCCTTACCATCTGGTGACATCCGGGCGATATAACCTGCGGGAGCTCCCGCCCCCAGCATGAATCCATGCCCCACCAGCTTTGGCAGCGCGAGATCATCTTTCCAGATTGGTGGAATCTGGTGCTTCTGAATATCTGTGATCCGTGTCGAGTTCCCACAAACAACCGTGATTGACTTCCCGTCGGGTGACAACAGCAAGGCATGCGGGCCATGGTCACCACTGCCATGGAGTTTGCGCAGCAGTTCGACTTTATCAAACTTGTCGTCGCCGTTGGTGTCCGTCACCCGATAGACCCCCGATCCCGCCTCGTAGACCCCTTCCTGGCAGACCATCACGTACAGGCTGTCAAACGCCCACAACAAACCATTGGCATGCCCAACGGGGAGTGCGATCGGCTCGATCCGTGACTGCTTCACATCACCACCGATCGGCGGCGGAGTGATCCGTACCATGCGGCCACCTGCGTCGGAGGCAATCAGTCGACCTTTGCCGTCAACACACATCGCCACCCAGGAGCCTTCAGCCTCATCGAGGGCATGCAGCAATTCCACCTGAAAGCCTTCAGGCACCTTGATTGCTTCCACCTTCGTGACCGATGGACGCAGGACTGCATACACATCGCCCCAGGGGGAATCGGCATACGAATGTAGCGTTTTGGCGGCGACAGCCTTCTCGCCAATAATCACCTGCCAGGAACCATCCGTTTCCAGCCGTCTGCGGACACCATCGTGTTCGGTGACAAACATTGTCAGCACGAGTGCATCGGGGCTGGCTCCGCGTTTCGCTTCGACCCGAATCTTGTTTTCACCAGCGACAAGCTGGCCTTTGATCTGCAGATCCTTGGGACGTTTGACATCAGTCTGATCGCCGACCAGTTCGCCATTGATGGAAACCACGCAGCCAGCATGACTCATCACTCGAACTCGCCCGCTGGACGGCTTCTTCTCTAACGAGAACGACTTCTCGAAAACCACGGTCTTGTCATTGGCATCGACCGGATCTCCCCAGATCCACTGCAATTTCGAAGGTGCAATCGCATCAGGTAATGAATCTGCCGCACGACTTGTGGAATTCATCACAAGCAAAAACAACGCGGCCAGTGCCAGGCCTCGACAATCGCGGAAAAAAGAAAACAGCATCGCGGGATGGCCTTTCAATGGGTGAGTCTGCTTTGGAGTTCATCAACAGTGGGTGTATCAAGGGCAACGAACGTACCAAAACCAACACCAATCGGGAACCTTTCACGCGTGTTCATCAACAGCGTCAAACCAGCGATTCCGACAAAAGTTTTTGAAACGTGGAAAATCCTCTTGTCTCTTCGTCCACTTTTGGGAATGATTCGGGTGTGGGTCGCGGGAACGTACGCGACGGAACTGGAATGCTCGTGAGGAGGTCGGCACTGGCTGCCGGTCGAAGCGAGGAACTCTAGCACGAAAGGACGGTGATCGCGTGAATCCAGACAGTAAACGCCAGCGAGGTGGCGAAGCCTAACGGCAGTCGACGGGCTGTCGTTCGGACGGCTACCCCTCGTTCGTGACTCTTTTGGCTCCGAACGAGAACAACACATGCAGGCCCGGTGCTCTCTGAGTGCCGGGCCTGTATGCATTTTTACTCGAATTCTTGACAAGCTGTTGATGACAACCCCAGGGCACTTCGGTTTTTTCGAAACGTGTCATTTCGTGTGGGCTGAAGGCCCACAAGAACAAAGCACAGGGCTTCAGCCCTGTGAACAGAATTGAAACAAAATGTGCGACCTGAAAGGTCGCGAGACGCGACCGATCAGGGTTGAACGCTATCACTGAATTTCTCGCGACCTTTCAGGTCGCATACCCTGTGCCGTGCATAGCCACAGGGCTGAAGCCCTGTGCTTTGTTCTCGTGGGCCTTCAGCCCATAAACGGCCGACGATTGCGACATCGCCGGCAGGGTGGCGGGGCGCACCCGCTTCAAAAAGGAATTGGCCCTGATGACAACCCGCGTGCACTCACGAGTTGTCTCAGCTTCGAGCCCCATCGCTGTGGCCGCTGACGAACCGATAACCCGTTCCTCGAACTGACAGGATGTACTGAGGTCGCGCCGGATCGGGTTCGATCAGCTTCCGCAGCCTGAGCACAAAATTATCGATCGTCCGCGTGGTCACATCGACATGCTCATCCCAGACCTCTTCCAAGATCTGAAAACGTGACAGCACTTCCCCTTCGTGGTCGATGAAGTACTTCATCAGTTGCATTTCCTGAGTGGTCAGGCTGTGACGTTTGTCGCCGGTCACCACTTCAAATGATTGTGGATGAAGTGTGAAATGTGCGAATTCGAATTTGGCCTGTGCCACCGGTTCGGCCGTTTCCACCTTGGCAGCCGCCAGCAGAGTCTTGTGACGTTCCAGCAGGTTGCGCACCCGGTTCAGCAGTTCCGGCAGTACGAACGGCTTGGTCATGTACTGATCGGTCCCGCAATCGAACGCGTGCATCCGGTCTTCACTCAATGTCCGGGCACTCAAGACCAGAATCGGAATGGTCTTGTTCTGCTGACGGATGGCCTTACAGATTTCGTAACCACTCATTCCAGGCAGCATCAGATCCATGATGATCAGATCGACGGGAGCGGCCGTATCTTCAAACAGCTTCAGCGCCGTGGGCCCATCACCAGCCAGCAAGACCTCGTACCCCTCCTGCTCGAAGTTAAACTTCAGTCCCAGAGCCAGCGCTTCTTCGTCCTCGACAATCAGAATTCTCATGATGCAATGATGACCTGGAAACCTGAACAGGTCAGGTTCAGGCCTCGCCACTCCCTTTTCTTCCCGGCAGATCGACTTCAAAAACGCTTCCCGACCGGCTGGGCCGATCGTGGACACTGACACGGCCTTTCATCTGCCGCACCAGCGTATGGACAATATACAGCCCCAGCCCTGTTCCCTTCTGCCGTCGAGTCAATTCACTCCCGCCACGGAAGAACAAACCGAAGATCCGCTTCCGCAGTTCCGGGGGAACCCCATCACCGTTGTCGGCAATGCGAGTCAACACGCGTCCACGATCGGTGACGCGAATCTGGACTTCAACACTCGGCGGATCCCCCGCATATTTGATCGCATTGTCCATCAGGTTGCGAAAGACGGTTTCCACCACCAGCGGCCGCGCATGGATGATCGCAGGATGCAGATCATACGTGATCGTCGTCGCTTCGTCTCGCTTATGGTGAGCACACGCTGCCGCACCACATTTGTGAAGCATCGCCTCGAGCGGAATATCTTCGGGTTCGGATTGAGCTCCAATGGCATCCAGACGTCCGACTTCGAGCAATTGTGTGATCAGGTGATCCAGGCGATCGAGTTCTTCCCCCATTACATGATAGAATTTGGCCCGCTGTTCATCGGTCACCGTACGCATTTCCAGCGTTTCCAGGTACAGCTTCAGCGACGCGATCGGAGATTTCAGTTCGTGAGTCACGCTGTCGACAAAATTCGCCTGCCGCTGATTCAGCCGGACTTCCTTGATGATCAGGAACAGGTAAAACGACAGCCCGACCAGGATCAGTGTGAAAACGATCACACCGATAATGAGCGCACCCCACCCGGTCGACCGAGCCAGCAGCACGATCCAGCAGACCATCAGAGTCACGTTGAGTGTCATCAGGACGACACTCAGCGTAATCGGCAACCTCAGTCGAGTTCGAGTGCGCAACCACGTCACAGGCAACAACCTTCAGCCACCCGCCGCAGCGGGAACACCGGATAACAGACGTAACAGCCGCCAGCATGTCAGTTTGCCACACGTTGTCAATTCCACGAGACCAATCCATCGCACCGTGTCTATGAAACCATTCAAGGATTCTTTCGCTCGGCGGTCGAACCTTGTAGAATCGCTGGGACAAGCCCCCGTAGCTCAGCTGGATAGAGCGGAGCTTTCCTAAAGCTCAGGTCGCAGGTTCGACTCCTGCCGGGGGTACCTTTTGCTTCGCGCCTGTTGGCGGCTTTTCGCGTCCCCGTTGAAAACAAGGGGTTTTTCACTTTCGGAGTCATCGGTCTGCGACGCTCCACCCTCAGCAACGGACGCCTGCTGCGCCAATTTTTGCGCCAAAATCGCCTTGTCGAAATCCGAGTCCCGGACCTGCAGGTAACTCTCCATCGCAACCCTTGGTGTGTTCCCCAACCATGCAGTTACGACATGGATCGGGTGCGACTGCATCAATTCCGTTTCGCGAGAGCTTCGCAGATTCTGGAACGGCTTCCCCCAAGGCTTCACACCTGCTTTGGCAATGATCTTCGAAAACGTCGTACGCAGATTTGAGCTACTACCGTTCGCGCGTTGAGTAACGACGAATTCCCCACCGTTGGGAGTTGCCAAATCCAGTTCGCTTAGTGCATCGCGAAGTTCGGGAAAGAGGGGAATCGTTCTAAACTCTCCCCCTTCGTGATGCTCGGTTTTCGGTGACCGGACAAGGACGCGGCCCCGCTCCCAATCAATATCATCCCATTTCAATCCCAGAACCTCGGAAGGACACCTCAGCCCGCCGAATCGGCAGAGCGAGACGATGGCTTTCCATTCCGCATTAGGACACGCTTTCAACACTCGCTGTATCGTTTCTTGATCAACAAACTCCATTCTTTCCAGCCGCGAAAAGACCGAGGTCTTGTGGCCCTGAAATGGATTCTCCTGAATGAGCTTACCCTTGACTGCTGCGGCGAAGAACAACTTCGCGTTCTTGATGATTGTTCGGGTGTAGTTCTCGGACATCTTGCTGCCTTTGCATGATGCACGAAACTGATCTGCGTCCAGGGCCGTGATGCTGGCCAATTCACGAGACTCGCTGAAATACTCGACCAGTTTGGAGCGAGCAGCCCCATAGTTCGTTCGGGTTCTGGGTTTCACGTCCTTTCGGCCAACAATGTAATCGTCGATGAACCTGCCCAGAGTTGGCCCTTTGGCATGCTCTTCACCAGCCTTGACGCGCGCGGGTACCAGCCCGACTTTCACCAACTTCTTGTAATACTTGTCGGGAAGATCAATCAACCAGAGAGACAAATCTCGGCTAAAGGATCGATTCAGTAGGCATGCGGTCGCGAGGTCTTCGACGTACGAAAGAAAGGAATTCGCCCATTTGACGGGAGTCTTACCCAGCCAGATGGGCTTCCGCTTCCCTTTGCTGTCCACAAAGTGAATCCGATGCTGCCCATATTCGTCAGTTGACAGACTGGCCATTTCTGAACCCTTTTTTCGGTCAGTTCGCCCGCTCTAGTACCCGTGACACTTGAACCGCATTCCATTGCTTCCCGGTTCGGGTTGTGTGCCCCTCCCCATTCAACACATCCGCGATCTGGCGTAGACTCTTGCCTGTATCGCGAAGTTCCTTGATCGTCGGAATGAGATCGGAATATGCCTCATCTGCCGCCTGCCGATGAACCTTCGCTGCGGCTGCCGAGGCCTTGATGGCCCCTGCGAGACGAGCGTCCTCTCGTCCATCCCAGTGGCCTGGCCGAGCCGATCCAAGTTTCATGCCTTTGGCTTTTGCAGCCTGCAACGCGACTTTCGTCCGATCACTAATTGCTTTCGTTTCCCCTTCTGCAACTGCAGACAGGATATGAATTGTCAGGCGGTTCGCGTGTTCCAGGTCAATTGCGATGAAGTCCACCGCTGATTCCATCAGACTCGACATGAAATGCACGTTGCGGGCCAGCCGATCGAGTTTCGCGACAACCAAAGTTGCCTTTGATCGCTTGGCATGGGCCAGCGCCTTGGCCAACTGGGGACGGTCGGCCCGCTTTCCTGATTCGACTTCGGTATAGCTTCCAATCACTTGGCACCCGCGACGCGCGACGAATGCGTCGGCCGCAGCCTGCTGGCCGTCGAGTCCCAAACCTGACTGGCCTTGCTTCGCTGTTGAGACTCGGAAGTAGGTGACGATTTTTTGCACGGCCGATTCTCCGAAATAGTCGTTGAGCAATCGATTCAACTGCTCCGCGACAACTGTAACACTATCGCCAATGTTTGTCAACGATTCTGTTACATTCGGCTTTTGGATTCTGGAAGGTGGCTTTTTCATGGTTTGTCACCGTTCTCTGTCCTTGCTGGCTTCTGTTTCCGCGGCTTCCAGAAAAGCAGGTAGGCGGAGAATAACGTCAGTAGTAGCGTGAGCGACCAGTAAGGGAGAATGCAAACGGAAACGGATGACTTTAATTCAGGTCTAAACTTGTCGATCCAGGTTGCTGATCGAAAATCGAATCCAGCCCATTCCTGTCGCCATTTGAATGGATTTTCATTTACGTTGTCCACCTGATACCACACGTTGAAAAAGTCGCCTCCGAAGCGATTGTCTTCTCGGAAGTTGTTGTCCGACGTCCAGCCATCGTCTTCAATCTGACGCCAAGTCCATCGTTGCCAGCCGACAGAGCCGTTAGCTGATCGAAGCCGGAATCCAGAGCTGGATTTGCGGAATGTCCAAGCGATGGTGTCCCGTGTCGTCAAGCTCCGCATCCATCCGCCTGCAAAGAGGAGAGCAATGATCAGAAATCCGCACCCGACCTTTCGTCGCCACCCCTGGAAGAATTCACGCATCATCAATTCCATTATAAGATTCACTACAACCACTGCTTCAACGCGATTTCAAGCCTCTCAATCAACGATCGCCAGTACGTACGTTGTTCATCTGTCGCACGGGGATCGGCGACTCCAGCTTGCAGCCGTCGAATTGACTCTTCCTGAACCCATTGGCGGGATTTTCCTGCGACTCGAAAATCGAGGTCAACGCCAAACGGTTTTTCCAATCGAGCGGGAACCCTCTTTTCCAGTCGCTCGATCCGACTTCTGGCTGTCATTCGGTCGCCTCGTTCTGTGGAGTATTCAACCGGGATTCAAGTTCTGCAATCCGCTTTTCCCATGAAAGAACTTCCCGAGTGCGAATCGTCAATTCAATGACGGACTTTGCAGCAGCAAGTCGAACCGCGGGTGGCGTTGATTTGATGAGCAAACCTTCAAGCGTAGTGACCGCCTGGGTCAAGATTGCTCCGAGTTGCCCCGCAGCGGAATCCAGCATGGTTTCTCGAAACCGCTCGATCTGGCTCCGGAACCCTGAATCTTCCAGGCGACGGCGGATTGTGGTCGCAGAAACTCCGGCAAGCTTCGCTACTGCTGTTTGGGTCTCTCCGCGAGCAAGAGCTTCGATGATCACATCATCCAAATTGTGGCGACTTTTTCCGGCCATGATTCACCACTCACTTTCGATCGGCCCAGGTCCACGGGTTTGGGAAATTTGAAGGCCTCTGGGACGATTCCTGGGACGGTTTTGAATTCAGGTCCAAACGAAAGACTTCTCCAAACCACGCTGAAACCAACAGAAATCGCAGCAGTTCCACCAGCATTGGAATGATTGGGACAGTTGGGACGGTTTCTTTAGACATATACATGGTCTCGCGTACGGACTTGTTTTGCAGGAAGCGTCATGTGCTTTTCGGTCAAAATGAGTCGATTGTTTCTAAGCTTCCGTCAGAGGGGGTATCTCGTGCTGAAAACCGTCCCAACTGTTCCAAGTGAACCAATTGGGTTTCGGTCTCGTCGTTTTCTTGTATGCCATTTTCGCCTTGATCGTCGGTGTCATACGCATCGTCATCGAGGACGGACAACGATTCGAGTAATAGGTGAATGACTTCGCGACGTACGCTGCAGATAGTCTTTCTGATCGTGTTGCGATTCCGCGTCGCGTCCCAGCTTCCGAGCACCGCAGGCGAGTGTTCTTTCATCCGCTTCCAGAGCGTCTGTTCCGTTACAGGGATTGTTCGCCCGTGCGACGTTGCGACTGCTTGTGCGACTGAAAACGCGGCCGCCGGTTCGAGATAAACGCCACCTTTGTCTACCCAGCCGATTCGCTTTCCTTGTGGTTCTGCCCTTTGCTCTTCATATGCACCCGTACCGAACGTTCGGAATCGCCATCCCCACCTTTCGGCTGATTTCGGGGCATCCCCATTGGTGTCAGCAATATGCGCTGCCCCAGACGCAATGGCAGACCCGATCAATCGCACGAACATGAGTACGGGATTGCTGGCCTCGTGGTGGACCAACTGCCCTGCCGCAACTTCCAAAAGCGAGGTTTTGCCATCTTGGGAGAGCTGCGCTGCGCTAGACTCACTCAGCGAACCAGTCACCACTGCAAACTCAAGGAATGTACGCCATCCGTAAAGCAATTCTGCGACAAGCGATGGCGTTCGCGCGTGGTCGCTTGCTTGACCGACTTCGTCTCGAATCTTTTCGACGTGAGACCTGTGTTGCTTCTGCAATTGCAGGTATCGCCCTGCAATCCACTGGATGAATCCCGCCAACGACTGAGAATACAACCCTTGAGCCGCGTCCTGCTGGCATTTTGTGAGTCGATCCCATCGAACGTCCCCGCGGGACATTTCGACGATGAACATTCGAGCACGAAGCGAATGGCCTACGGGAACATCTTCCCCGGTCGAGACGATCAATCCGCGAGGCGGTTTGGCTGGACGGAGTGATCCGTCTGGACGCATCCGCTGCCGCCCTGATGCGTTACCTTGCGCTCGTAAAACCCGGTCTGCCTTCTGGTGATACCGTGCAGCGTCATTACTGTTACCGCCTGGAATAAAGTCGTCAGCGACAAATACCGCATCCTTGGCAGCGAACGCCTGCGCTTCCAAACTGTTTTCCGTCGAACTCCATGAACCCGGAAGATGCCGTGCATCAAGACCAGCCCCGAAGTGCTGTTGGGCCAGCGCGGCTATTTCTGATTTACCAATCCCTGTCAACCCGGCCAAAAACAGAGAGAAGTCGCACGGAGCAATAATGGACCGATACACCGCCGCCAGCATCGGGATAGTAATCGTGTTCGGGGCAACCAGAATCATACTGAGGCTGGCACGTACGGCTGTTTTTAGGTGTTCTCCCGTCGGTGGCACTGGCAGGATAAACTTGTCGAGAGGAGCGTCAGGATGCACACTGACGTCAGCATTTGCCCCTCCGGATGCGATCGCCCCACCAGCATGAAGATACGACCAAACGCCGTTCAGTTCCCTCCATCCAATGTGGCTATAGACTGTCTGACGTGCCTTGTTTTTTGACAAAGCCTGCATTGCCGGTACAAACGTTCGTAATTCGCCTGGCCAGATGATCGGATCAGTGCCCCACGATTGGGTAATCCATCGATCTGCCGTCGCGAAAACGGCCGATGACACTTCAACCCGTGGGAGTATCTTTCCGGTGGATGCGAGCTGCCCCTGAACACCGATAACGACGTGCTGTTCAACGCCATCATCCCGGATTGTTTCGTCGATGATTTCGGCCGTGAAATTGCAAATTGGAATCGTGACTGGGCCGTCAGCGGTAATCTTCTCCCGGCAGAGCGATCCCTGGTCGATGAAGAATCCGCCATTCTCATCGCGGGCCATCGACGCGGATTGTGCCCTACGCGCATCGTGAACGATGTGTCTCATGGCGGTGTCAAAGTCGCGCATGCGCACACCAGCACTTCGCAGAATCTCCCTGTGCGCGGCGTAGGCTGGCGGATCTTCGATTGCCTCAGTAGCCAGTGCTTTCAGGATATCGGTGTCGCGGTACAGACTTTCGATCCCAGCGGCCAAGACCTCAGAAATGCGATCAAGGTGCTCGTTTCCGGCGCTCGCTAGATCATTCCGTGATTCCTCTGGCATCCACACTGGAGCAACATCACACATCGCGCGGAGTTCATCGAACCCGTTCCCTTCGTTGAGATAATCCCTGAGATCCTTCCCATGCGTCGGTTCAATGGCATACGGCAATTCGATGTGTTTTACCGACTCGGCGAACGGTTGAGCAGCGGCTAAAAACTTGATCGCACCATTTTGACCTGGCACATCGGCATCACCCAAACAGTAAATGATCATCCCCGAGACGATATCGGCAATGTTGTCAGGAACGGCGTTCGCCCCGCAGGAGTTCGTGAAGGCTACCCAATCGTTCGGCAGTAGAGAGTACACAGCCAATAGATCGGCCTCACCTTCAACCCGGAGTCCGTATCTGGCTCGGCGCAGTTGCTCGAACCCGCCTGCGATGATCCACGCCTTCGTTGAGCCTTGCAGTGTGTGAGCCTTCCTGGCTTTTAGAGTTTTGAATTCCGGAAATTCCGTTCCATCGACTTTGCGCAACACCCAAGCAGCGGGAGCCTCTCCTTCGCGAGCATATGCCGGAATCGCGATGCAGGGGTTACCGTAATCGGCACTGACGGGATACGTGACGACCAGTCCACCAACAGCATCAATGCTGGCCGGAGTAATTGGAGGTTTGTTGTTCGCAAATTCCTGTTTGGCAAGTTCATACCGCTCTCGCGCATTCTCCGTCGCCGTTCCCCAAACGCTGAATTTACGTCGCAGTTCGTCGAAAACCTTTGGATGTTCCGTTTCCGGCACTGGATCTGCTTCGGACTGCAAGTTGATTGCCATCGGATCGGGCCGTTTCGGTTTGACTGGTTTCGTCTGCGGCGTGGTTCTGCTCGCCGATCGGGATTTGCGAATGTTCAGATATTCCGCCACCGCTCGCAGCGTCGTCTTAAACGTCCATCCATTGAGCCATCCAATTGCTGCAAGACCGTCGCCGTTCTTCTGACTGAAACACTGATTACAGTAGACTGCTCCGCAATCGTCGACGTCATCAAGCGGCCTGAATCTGTCTTTCCCTCCAGCGTCCGGGCATCTGGGGTGTGGGCATGAGCGATGGCCCAAGCCATTTATGCTTGATCTCGGGAACCCGAAATGACAAAGGATTTCCCTCCATCGACCCCGAGCGGCAGCCTTGACCCGATCCTTTAAGGTATCGTCTTTCATTTCGTCACCGCCGATCCGTCGGGAGCCTCTTCGAGGGCAATCCATTGCCGCAATGCTTCCACCGAATACAGAACGCGAGAACCGACCTTAACTGAGGGGATCGGCCCGCGCGGGTACGTCATGTCCCACAGTAATCTCTCGGAAATCGACAGCCTTCGTGCAGCCTCGCCGGTAGGAACCAAGAGTGGTTCGATCTGTCCGACCGCTTGGACAGGAAGCGTCTTTTCCACCTGAAGACGTTCCAGTGTCGCTGTTACCACAGTTTCAATCAGAGAAGCGAGTCCTGCAGAGTCAACAGTGAGCGTCAGCATGGCTTCTCCTCCATGTCGACCTGCGTTGGATTGACATTCGACGCGCGAATGAACTCATCGATTGCGTTGCGTGTCACGAATCGACGCCCCGCCACCTTGAAAGAGGTTAGTTTAATTCGGTCACCATTTGGCCCAGGAATGCCTTCCCGAATCCATCGCCAAATTGTTTGAACGGCAGGACTTCCTGGAAACATGGACGGCGCTTCCTTGACAGGGAAGCAGTTGACGGGATCGATTGGAGCTGCAGTCATTCTCTACCTCGTACATGATTCAACGAACATCGTTGACGCTGTTTGAGATTGTCCGAGAAGTCTGCGGGCACGAAAGACCTGAATCGACCGAATCAGTAACGACAGTAACAACAGTGACAACAGCAGTAACAACAGTCACTACGCCAGTTCTGCCACGTCTTTTAGTCTATCCCAAAGATCGTCGGATATGTGCGAGAATTGCTGCTTCAGGATCGGCAGGATCATGTTGAGATCCCACTTCGCTGGCCGCTTACCACTGTGGGGAACAGTTGGGGTACCCCATTTATTTGAAAATGGAGTCATTGATTTTGCCTCAAGATGAGCCAATTCCGCGATCTGGCGTCGAGTGACCAGCCTCACCGGAAGTGGCATCACAGCTTTAGTGTCGCAATGAACCCCATCGGACAGTCGTTGCAACGAAATTGGCAGGGAAGGAATGCAAGAATTCGGATCGATCGCTTCGACAGTTTCCAACTTCAGCACTTTGGAGAGAATTTCCACGCGGCGGCTACGATTGAACCATGGATCGTATGCCCCCGATGCAGGCGCCATTTCCAGCACTCCAAAGCTTACGATTCCGTCGACGTTGAGTTCCACAAACGCCCGTATCAGGTGACGTTTGTCGGCTTCAACAAATCCATGTTCTGTGGACAGCAATTCCGACGGCGCAAAATTCGGAATTGCACCAATCGACGAGCGGTCAAGAAACCGCTCTTGCATGAACCGGCACAGTCTGGCTTTGATCGTATCATAGCTCGATGAATTGACTTGCGTCATTGTATCCGACTCGGGCTTCGCTTCGGAAGCGGCCTCTGACTGCGTTCGCCACCATTCCCAAAGCTGTTCAGTGGCGATCACTTTGAAGCTTTCAAATGGCGCGGGTCTTCCTATTGGTACTTCGATCGTCCATCGCTTTCCCTCTGTCCATACTGTGTGCCTATCATCTGCCCCACCAACCCAGCGCATTGCTCCGCCGACCCTGCTCCCCGAAATCGGCCCGTGCATCTCTATGCGACCGGGTTTCAATCGACCAGCTTGAACGGCTTCATGAACAGCCCATTGCGCCGCAGCTAGATTGTGTCCGGCTCCCCGCAGTTTATTCACAAGATTTGACGCAACGAGTTCTATAGCGCCATCGTGGTTCGGCTGGACATCTGCGAGAATCCCTGGAATAGCGAACGCCGCCGATTCCACGAGTTCCCTCGGGGGACGGGGAACGATCGGAGACGTGTCGATATTCGCACCGTTACCGGCACAGTCTGATTGACCGCCCGGCGGTGATGATTCCGCCATGACTTCGCCCTTCTTTTCCGGATTGGCCACGGCAGGGCGGGGTGAAAGGCGAATACCCCCCGCGCCTGCCATGGCCATTCGGCACGCCGGTTTGCAACCCGGCATTGCCCTTCCGAATATGCTACTCTAAGCCATGCGGCACGGCCAACCACCATTCACCAAGCGATCATTACGGCGGGATAGCCGTTCAGCCTGATGCGATTTTTGACTGCTTCGATACTTAAGACGGTGGCACGTTCGGCAGCCGAAGTGCTTCGCTCCGGGGGGCAGGTAAATACTGCCAACGCGCCGATTGCAAGCGATGCCATTCACGCTCAGTGGACACGTAAACCACCACCGTCCCCTCCCCGGCAGGAGTCGAAGGACCGCGTTTCTAAGCCGGAAAACAAAGGATACTCTATCAGCGCTGCACCGGCGCTGCAGACTGAAGACTTCGCCCCCGACTTGAAGCGACTAATCGAACTTTGGCCCGGCCTGAAATCTCATGAACGGAAGCGATTTTGGCTGATGCGGAATTCATGGCCCAGACGAATTCACACGTAACTTTTTGATTGACCGTCTTGCTCGGCTGAAGTAGCTTGCGACCGTGGGGCTTGCTCGGGGCACTTCCATGCTTGGTGACGTGGAGCGGTGAATCCGGCAAGCCCTACGTTCTTTCCGAGATGATGGCAGCTAACCCGTTCGCTTCGCTCCTTAATGCAATATCAACATCAGTTGTCGATAGGGGCGAATGCCAAAGGCAAGAACACTTCCCCCTACCCATTGAGAATATCAACGGTGGTCTACAACTCCCCCTGATCCCCGGAAATTCCGACCGGGAGTACATGCCCAAGCCATTCCTGTACCGCCTCCCCTCCCTCCAAGGGTCGCCACGTCCGGAAGTCAGTCCTTTTCCATTTTTGCGAGGTTTCGCACGGTCAACAAGATGAGTTTTTCGTGCACAAGACCCATTTGCGTTCAGATGGTTTCAGATACTTTGAACTCTGAATCCATCAGAAAAATCTGCGAACGTTTGAAATCACGGATTCTTTCCGCCGACCTCTTCAACGCTCCGCAAATTGGTCATCTGTTACGTGTTGTTGTGCTGTACTTCTGTGCGACCCCGGCGATCTCCTCGCTGTCATGGCGAGCACAATCTGCATCAAAATCAACTCACAGGCAATTTTTCACTTGCATTTGCGCCGCTAAATTTCAACCATTACCCGCTCCACGCTACATGGGCGTGTGAGTCAGGCAGATCAATGAGGATAAATGCCGTGCGAGAAGTTGTTTTTCGCTCCTTCCAGAGTCCGGGCGACCTGGTGATGTTGACGGCGGCTGTGCGAGATTTGCACATTGCCTATCCCGGTCAATTCGCCACCGACGTGCGATCGTCCGCAGATGCCCTGTGGGAATACAACCCTTTCATCACCAGACTGCGTGTGGAAGATCCGGGCGTTGAAACGCTGGATATGCACTACCCGCTGATACATCAGTCGAATCAGCGGCCCTATCATTTTCTGCACGGCTATTCGCAGTACCTGGAATCCAAACTGGGGCTGCGGATTCCTGTCACGAAGTTCTCGGGCGATATCCATCTGAGTCCCGAAGAGAAGAATTCTCCTCCGCTGGATGGTGTCGAGTTACCAGAACGATTCTGGATTGTCATCGCCGGGGGGAAGCGAGACTTCACTGCCAAATGGTGGAATCCGGCAAGTTATCAACAGGTCGTCGACCACTTTCAGGGCCAGATTGCGTTTGTCCAGTGTGGGGAGGGAGGGCACTGGCATCCGTCATTGACAGGAGTCACCAATCTCATCGGAAAGACGACGCTTCGGCAGTTCGTACGGCTGATGCATTATGCCGAAGGGGTCATCTGCCCGGTCACATTTGCGATGCACCTCGCGGCGGCCGTGGAAACCCGCCCCGGTCAACCTCGCCATCGACCTTGTGTCGTCATCGCAGGTGGGCGGGAACCGCCACACTGGGAAGCGTATCCCCATCATCAGTTCCTCAGCACCGTTGGAATGCTCTCGTGTTGTGCAGACGGCGGTTGTTGGAAGTCGCGATGCCAACTGGTTGGCGATGGTGATGAAAAAGACCATCGGAATGTCTGCGAACAACCTGTTCAGGTGACGCCACAACTGAGAATTCCCCGCTGTCAGGAAATGACGACCGCAGGGGACGTGATTCGTTGCGTGGAAAAACATCTGCACGGTGGTTTATTGCGACCTCAGTCAAATGTGATCTCAATGGAAAAAATCGTCATGAACAGTTCCGCTCCTCAGGCTGCCGCTGGACTGCATGTCGAGCGGACTACCAACCGACGCCCGTCTGCCTACATTCCTGCGCGGCAGATGTCTGCTGCCACGCAGCAACGGCAAAACGTCCTGATTGAGTTTCGGCATGGTTTGGGGGATGCGATTCAATTGACCGCAGTGCTGCGACATCTGCGGCAGGCTCACCCCGAGTGGGAAATTGATGTCGCGGCACAACGCGGAAAACATTCGACCTACAGTGGATTGTGCCGTCACGCACTGGTGTTGTCGGAAGACCAATATCGACGAAACGACTATCAGAAGCGGTTTACGCTCGACTGGCACGAATGCCGTACGTCAGAACGGACGTGGCCCAGCACAAAGACCTCACGCTGTCTGCAGGAGGTCTTTCACCTGGTGCCGAATCCCAACCTTTGTCGTTACGAAATCAAACCGGGGAACGAGGTTCGGCTGGATGCCATGCGTTATCTGCAGTCGATCTGCGGCCAGCCCGAGAAGTCAGGACGCTATCGCGCCGTGTTGATTCACTACGAAGGGAACACGTCGACAGACCGGAAAAACCTTTCGCATGAAGTGGCCCAAAAGGTCTGTGAGAGCGTGCTTGCTGCGGGATATGTGCCGATCATCTTCGACTGGGATCATCGCTCACCGCTGCCCGACGGGAGACGTATTCACTGCCCGGATCGTAATAATTCGCTGTGGAAAGGACGACAAACGGGCGATGCCGCAACGATTGCCGCATTGATCTCGCTGGCGTCGTTAATGATCGGGATCGACAGCGGCCCATTGCATGTCGCCGGGGCCACAGAGACCCCGACAATCGGGGTCTGGACCCGGCACCATCCGATTCACTATTTCGAACTTGCCGATAATGTCTTGCACCTGGTACCGAGCGACCATGAACAACTGGCGGCGGGGCCTGAAGCCGTCAAGTATTTTGCTGAGAATTACCGGAGTCTGGTTTATCAATCGCTCGAACGAGATTTGCCCGCGACTGTTGAAAGCCATCTTCCGAAGCGGTCAGTACCGGCGGCATTGACATCAGAGCCGGTGAGTCCGATGACACAGCCGGTTCTTCGAGCGACGGGTTACACCGCTGAGTACTACGAGGAACATTGTCAGGCGGGTCTTGATTATCTCGGGTTTGGTGACTGGCAACGGCAGTACGGACGCTGGCTGTCAGACGTGCTGGGCTGGGGCGGGCAACAGGCTCTGGATGTCGGTTGCGCCTGTGGCAGTATTGCGCGAGGTTTCAAGGAAGCGGGGGTGCAGATCCACGGCGTCGATCTTTGCGAGCCGATGATTCAGAAGGGCCGCGAGAAATGGCCCGACATGGCAGCGTCGCTATCCGTGTGTGACGCCGTGAACCTGCATCTGTTTACGGATGCGAAATGGCACGGATTGCACTCGGCCCAGGCTGCCGAACATTGGAAGCCTGAACTGGTCCCGTTCATCTTGCGGGAGTTGGCACGAGTAACCAGGCCGGGCGGACTCTTTTTTTGTGCTCTGGACACGGTCGAACTCTTCGCTCGCCAGAATCGATCGATGGCAACCGAAGATCCGACCCATATCTGTATCCAGACCCTGCAATGGTGGCACGAGCGATTGAGTGAAGCGGGATGGCAGGTCTGCACGGCAGACTATGACGAGAAATTACGAAAGCATCCGCTGACGTTCCTCAGTCGCTACGACTGGGACTGGTTTGTGGCCCGAAAGATCTCAAGTTAGCCAGTCCCCCAACTGAATTCACTTCTGAAAAATCAAGCACCACTACGGAATACTTCACGATGACGCGGATCATTCAAACGACAGGGATGCCGATCGACCCGACACATCGAACGTTGCCGACCACTATTGAAATCGTGGAACCTCCTGTACCGATTTATGCGGACTACCCGGACCTGCGAAAGCCTCCATCCACATCGAGTGTAGGACAGATCAAAATCAAACTTCACACCGATTCGGATTGCCTGGTGACCGTCTTGATTGAAGCGGTTCAGGATAAGACGCAAATCAACAAGGGAATTTTCGTCATTGGAACCCTGACAACAACCATCACCAAGATACCGACTGAATATACGGTCCCGTGTTCCGTAGGCGATGGGGTCGTGAAAGGAAGGTGCCACCTTTCGGAAGTCAAGATACGAATTACGCCGTTTGAAGATTGCAGTTCTTCAAGTTCGTCGTCGTCATCGAGTTCTTCCGAGTCCAGTGAATCTTCATCGAGCCTGTCGTCTTCCAGTTCGAGTTCCATTAACTCCAGTTCCTCCAGTTCCAGCCTGTCGTCTGGGAGTGGGAGCAGTGATTCCAGCGGGGGAACCGTTGTCGGATGTTGCGAGGGTGTCACGATCCCCACGGTCTTGAATGCGACATGGGGTCTGTTCTACGGTGATCGCTGCGACTGTACGGGAGGTGTTTCCAGCGAATTCACCTTTGACGGCGTGAGCAAGTGGACGACTTCAGGAGTCATGATCTGCGGCCATTCATATTCGGCCGAACTCTATTGTGAAGACAACTTCTGGATTTGTGCTCTCACATCAGGATGCAACGCTGGCAATGGAATCACAGACCCATTGCACGGACAGCCTCTCGGAAGCATCAGTTGTAATCCGTTTGAAGGCTCGTTTGCCTGGCTCGATTCGATGATCGCTGGAAATCCATTCCACTGTTGCGAGCCGGTTTCGCCTTCTGTCACGCAAGAAAGCCTCGTAGTGGTGATCACAGCATGACCAATTTCCCTGAATGCGACCAATTCACCGATCACCGACGTGCAATCTGTCGTGGCGAACGGCCCGATTTGAGCTGTGACGTTGTCAATCAATACCGACAGCGATGGGGACTTTCCCCATTGCCAAATTCACTGGTCAGCGAAAACAGAGTTACGGTTGCGCCAGCACCTGATGTTCCCGACCTTTTCCATCGCGTGGTCACGTTTGCTGGAGCACTGACCGAGCATCTTCGTGACGGTATGACGCGGTGCGAGGAGGCTGAGATTCAGACGCGACTGGCGATTTGTCAGGCCTGTCCTTCGTTTACGGGTTCGCACTGTCGTGAATGTGGTTGTGCCTGCAGTTCAAAACAGACATTTTTCAATAAGCTCGCGTGGCGTTCTGAGCGCTGCCCAATCGGTCGCTGGTAGACCCTGTTCTCACTTGGTACTCGCACTTGTGCACATTGTTTCGGGAAACAACATACCATGGCCAATGTCTATGTGACCTACGCGAAATTGGAAATCGACGACGCAGATATTTGTAATATTCCTCCCGAGATCCTGGGCTGCGAAGAATGCATGAAAAGTGCATTTCCAGGTAATCCCCCTACCAATGTCAGTACTGCTCCAATCCGTTATGCGACGGGCGAGCCGATCATTCATGCGGCGGATTTGCCGGGAGTCAACGGTTTCGGGATGCCGTGGGGGCAAGACCGGACTTTTGCAGGCCAGTTGCCAAGCCCCTATAACATGGGCGTCGGCACGAACTGGCAATCGAGTGAGGTCTCGCATCTGGCCCTGGAATTCGACGATACGACTTACGACATGGGTGGACTGTCGGCGCGCGTGATCCGCAGTTCCAAAGAAACATTGATTTACAATCAGATCTTTACCGGGTCATCTTACTTCAGCAAGTTTCGAACGGGTGAACGCCTGACGTTTGATCCGCGACTGCACAAGCAGTCCTATACGCTCCACAAGGTCGATGGGAGCGCCTATCACTATATTGGCCTCAACGGAATGCTGGGGGCATACGAAGATGCGCGTGGAAATCGAATGGAAGTTGTTGATTGGATCGACAACGGATTTCAACCGAAAAAAGTCCAGCGGACGTGGCAGTCTCCTGATGGTCCTGTCAATGAAATCATTGAATACGACTACATTCTGGACGATTCTCCGTCCCCCCTGCTGCTCAGCGTTCGCGTGCAGCGAATCAAACCCGATTTCTGGAGTACATTTGTTTCACGAGCCGAATATACCTACTACGGTACAGGTGACGAATTCGGCGGACACGAAGACCTGCAGTCGGTCACCATTCAAACCTGGCAGAACCATGCCTGGGTTACAACCGGAACCTACTACTATCGCTACTGGACTGGCAGCGATTCTCAGCCAGGTCACTCCGTCAAGTTTGTCCTGGAGCCGGGATCGTTTGAACGTCTGGCCGCAGATCCGGATGTCACAGACCCGTTTACGGCCCCCGATTCCGTCGTCGCCCAGTATGCCGACTACTTTTACCTGTACGACTCGCAGCGCCGAGTCATTCGTGAAGACGTTCAGAGCGGTTCGCAAACTTACGAATTCAGTTACGAAAACAGTTTGTTTACACCCGACTTCAACCACTGGTTCACCAAGACGACAGAAACTCTCCCCGACGGCAACCAGAATATCGTCTATTCGAATTACGCGGGACAGACGATACTGAAGGTGTTTGTCTCCGGGACCAGCAAATGGTGTGAATACACGCGGTTCGACGAACACGGTCAGGCGGTCCTGTTTGCCAACCCCGCTGCGGTCATCGGCTATGACGATACGTTTGCCGATCTGCTCGACTACGACAGCGGTACGAATACAAGCATGTTCCTGCGCAGTCATGAAGGGCTGATCCGTGCCATCACTTATCACCCCGAAAGTTGCTACGTTGCTACCGAAGGAATCCGGAAAGGACAATCAGGAACACTCATCCCGCAGCGAAAGCTCGAATACTGCTGTGCCACCAACGACTGCGACTGCTCCTCTCCCGGGCATTCCTCCGCGACCTTGGGAACCGATTGTGATTCTGGTGTCTGGTTCGTCGCCTCCGAAACGGTCTATCCGTCGGAAACAGACCCCGGTCAGACCGAAGTCACGTCGTATTGCCGGACATTCTATCCCTTCGTCCCCGGTCAACAGTCGTACGGCGTCAAGGAACTGGTCACCACCTTCCCTGACGTCTCCACCGACCATAATGGATCGGGCGTCGCCGCGACACGTCGTGACTATTTCGACACCTATGGCTATCTGATCTGGTCGATGGACGAACGTGGATTCATCACCCGCATGGTCTACGATGTCCCGACCGGCACGATGACCCAGCTTGTGGTCGACGTCGATACGTCGCTCTACTCCGATGTCCCCGATGGCTGGTCCACTCCCTCGGGAGGTGGCAAGAACCTTGTCGCCGACTTCACATCCGATCCCCAGGGGCGAATTATTCGTTCGCTCGGTCCTGCCTTTCTGGATGCGACCGCCACATCCGTCCGGACCGCGTCGTGGTCGGCCTTTTACGACGATTCGCACATCACGCTTTCAGCCCCGGGGTACGTTTCCACCTCAGGTGCGACGCTCGTTAATCCCGTCTCAATCACAAAAGCGGATGCGGGAGGCCGCATCAACGAACAGATTCAGGCGGTCAGCACCCTGACCGATGGTTCCCTGCCCGAAATCCTGCACGCCTATGCGATCGATACCCGTTGCGGCAGCGATCCGACGTTTGGATCTTCGCCCCTGTGTGGATTCCCGCAATCGAGCTACGTCCGCTGGACGACATTTCAGTACACCGATTGCTGTCTGACCACATCGCAACGAACGTATCACACGATTCCGTCAACGGGCGTCGGCACCGTTGGTACGAATTATGACCTGACCAGTTATGGCTACGACGCCATGAAGCGGCGAAACCATTCGGTCACTCCGGGTGGCACGATCACCGATCTGGTTTACGATCCGCGCGGCTTCCTGCTGTCAACCTATGTCGGAACCAACGATACGGGAGCCACCGAAACAGATCCGACCGGCGGGGGAACCCATCCCGCCAACAATATGGTGCTGGTCACTTCCCGCCAGTACGACCATGGCACCGATGGGGGCGATGGCAATCTGACTCAATTGACGCAATACGTCGATGGCTCGACAACGCGAGTCACCTGCATGATCTACGATTTCCGGAACCGGCGGATCGCCATCGATGGCGAAGTCGATTTCTACCAGCAGGACTATTACGACAACTTCAGCCGCGTCGTCCGGTCCGAGCGGTACGATACGATTGGCCCGGCCGGAGGCTGCGGATCGACCAGTTCCGGTTCCCTGGATTCCAGCAGTTCCAGTGGTTCGGCAGACGTCGGTAACCTGATCGCACGGAGCGACGTGAAATACGATGCTCGAGGCAACGTGTATCAGGCGATTCGTTATGCTGTTGATCCTGCGACAGGGGATGTCGGCAACAGTCTGGTCGGAAATGCCTGGTACGACGCTTCCGGAAATCGGGTCAAGATTCTGCCTGCTGGCTCGCATCTGTTCAGCAAGACAACATTCGACAGCCTGGGCCGGGTGGAAGTGCAGTATCAGGGCTACGATCTGGACGAAACCTCCTATGCCGATGCCTTCACGGTGACTGATGACGTGATCCTGGAGCAGGTCGAAACAACCTACGACACGGCCTCGCACGCGGTGCAGGTGACACTCCGCCAGCGGTATCACAACGCCCCGGATACGCAGACCGGCTCACTGCATTCCCCCGGAACAACCCCCAAGGCTCGCGTTTCGTATCAGGCCGCCTGGTACGACGGGGTTGGGCGCTCGGTTGCCACGGCCGATTACGGGACGCATGGAGGGACAACACTCTCCCGGCCGGACGCGGTTCCCGCCAGTTCCGATTCCGTCCTGGTGGGCCAGATCGTCTACGATCCGACGGGACCCGTGCAATACACCATCGACCCGGCGGGAATGGTCACGTCGTTCGAATACGATCAGGCGGGACGTCGGATTACGGTGATCGAGAACAACGTCGGCAGTTCGTCCTCCAGCAGTTCCTCATCCAGTACGGCCGAATGCGTTCCGTCGGACGATGCCAACCGCACGACGCTGTTTACTTACAATGCCGATGGTCAGCAGGTCACTCTGACGGCCGTCAACGGTTCAACGACGGATCAGACGACGACCTGGACGTATGGCACAACATTGTCCACCGCGGAAGTCGCCAGCAGTCTGCTGTTGCGGTCGGTGGCGTATCCTGATTCTGCGAGTTCCAGTGATCGGTTGTCGTACTCGTACAACCGGCAGGGGGAACGGACGACGCTGACGGATCAGCGAGGCTGCGTGCATACGTATCACTACGATGGACTGGGGCGTCCGATCCATGATTGCGTGACGACTCTGGGGAGTGGTGTGGACGGGGCGATTCGGCGGTTGTCGACGACATTTGAAGCGCGGGGATTGCCTTTGACGCTGTCGAGTTACGATAATGCCAGCGTCACGTCAGGGACGCTCGTGAACCAGGTTCGGTTCGCGTACAACGCTTTTTCTCAACTGGTCAGTGATTCTCAAAGCCACGGTGGTCCGGTGATTGCCTCCTCCACACCGCAGGTCTCGCTCAGCTATGCCGACGGCAGTGGGAACACGATCCGTCCGACAGCGCTGACGTATCCCGATGGCCGCGTGCTGTCGTACGACTATGGAACCGCCGACGGGATCAACGATGCCGTCAGCCGTGTCGGCAGCCTGATCGATGACGACCTCGAAGAGAGTCCCCTGGTCGAATATTCGTACCTCGGCCTGACGTCGCCGGTGATCGTCAATTACCCGGAACCGGACGTGAAGTACACGCTGGCGAGTCTGACCGGGACGAATGATCCTGAGACGGGTGACT
>Ga0194055_10000484_pt1 | contig 32050 bp, 39 predicted proteins | sample SepL449m_MetaG_FD_155482 | JGI IMG/M metagenome (GOLD analysis project Ga0194055, IMG submission 155482) | Anoxic zone freshwater microbial communities from boreal shield lake in IISD Experimental Lakes Area, Ontario, Canada - Sep2016-L442-9m | ecosystem: Environmental > Aquatic > Freshwater >... | reverse complement strand
TAATGATATAAAAGTTAATAAAAAAATAACTATTAATGGATTACTTTCTCATCAAGAGGATAAGCAGAAATGCGAGATAATTCATAATAGAGATAAGAATGCCGTTCAAAATATGTTAAATATTGTAAAGAGTATATTTACAATAGGAAGAAGACCTGACATATTTACGAGAATTCATACATAGTACACGCTATGTTATAACCAAATTTTTACTATTTTTAGATATTTTTTTGCTGTTAAATCGGCATTTTAAATGTCCAAAGGTGTAAAATGTCAGAGAATATTATTAAAGAACTCAAAGAACTCAAAGAACTTAAAGAACATGTTATAATTTTAGAGAATAGGCTTAATGATATTGGTTATCATTATTTTCTTTTAACAAATGATGAATTTGAACTTGATATTGAATTTATTAAAACTTTTTTCAAAAATAATTGTAATAATTCTGCCAAATGGATTGTTTTCATAATACTTCTTCTTAAAAAAAAGATTAAGTATTATGAAAATCTTAATAAAAAAAAACAACATTACAATATTACTAAAGTAATGACAATTATTATTTTAATAACAATTCTTACACTATTTTATAACAGTAACACATATAATTAAATACTTATATAAAAAATTGAATTATAATTATTATGTAATATTTATAATTTAAAATAAACAACAAAATGTCTTCTACTGTATTAGAATTAGAACTTTTTGATAAGCTAAATAAAAAAAAATTAGAGCTAATAAAAAATTTTAGGATAGAGTTGGATATGAAAGAAATAGAATTAAAAACTCGATTTAAAACAAATATGAAGAATAAAATAGTTATTATTAAGACAGAGTTTGAAATAGAACATAAACAAAAAGCTGTTATAAACACAGATAATTAAAAAAACTATAAAGTTAATAAAAAAATTGAATTTTTTTTTTATTAAGATCTTTATTATTTTTAATATTTATGAGTCACTACTTCAAAAACACTAGCTGAAATGTCAGTTGAAACGTCAGATCAAATAATTGATCTCAATCGCAGAGTAACATACATGACGACCCAAATCTGTAATCAAGCGAGGGCTCTTTCTAATTTCAATGCACGCCTTACCAAGCAGGAGGTAAAGATCAAAAAGCTCAAGGTAAAGATCAAAAAGCTCAAGGTAAAGCTCAAGGCAAAGATCAAGGCAAAGATCAAGGCAAAGATCAAAAAGCTCAAGGCAGAGCTCAATGCAGATATAATGAAAGAGCTCAATTCAGAAATTGAACAAGTTTTATATTTTGATGCCAAGGAAGAGCTCATGGCAAAGCTCAAGGCAGAGATAATGGCAAAGCTCAAGGCAGAGATAGCAGAGATAATGGCAAAGCTCAAGAAGCTCAAGCTCAAGCCAGAGCTCTATGCAGAGATCAAGGCAGAGATAATGCCAAAGCTCAAGGCAGAGTTCGAGCTAGAGCTCAAGGTAAAGATCAAAAAGCTCAAGGTAGAGCTCTATGCAAAAATGATGGCAATGACGTATGATAATAATGTTACTGCTTTATATAATAGTGATGATGAAATGGCCGAAGCCGATACAGCTGAAGTCGATGAAACCGCTGGAGCTACTAGAGTCGATGAAACCGCTGGAGCTACTGGAGTCGATGAAACCGCTGGAGCTACTGGAGTCAATGAAACCGCTGGAGCTACTGGAGTCAATGAAACCGCTGGAGCTACTGGAGTCGATGAAACCGCTGGAGCTACTAGAGTCGATGAAACCGCTGGAGCTACTGGAGTCGATGAAACCGCTGGAGCTACTAGAGTCGATGAAACCGCTGGAGCTACTGGAGTCGATGAAACCGCTGGAGCTACTAGAGTCAATAGAGTTACTAGAGCAGCTGAAGTCAATAGAGTTACTAGAGCAGCTGAAGTCAATAGAGTTACTAGAGCAGCTGAAGTCGATGAAACCGCTGGAGCTACTGGAGTCGATGGAGTTACTAGAGCAGCTGAAGTCGATGAAACCGCTGGAGCTACTGGAGTCAATAGAGTTACTAGAGCAGCTGAAGTCGATTGAGTCTATGGGACCGCTAGAGTCGATGGAGTCGATTGAGTTGAACTAGGAGTTGCACAAAGAGTTGCTTTATTTATAGTTGTATCGAAGAACTGTTAAAAGACAGTATCTACAAGAAAAAAAAATTGAAATTTTTTTAGATTGAAATGTTCATTATTTTTTATATTTATGAGTCATGTCTTCTCAAGAGACTGAAGAATTTCCAAAGTTCAAAAAGCAAAAGACTAGCGATGAGATTACGATGCTCAATAACTCTCACAGCGATGAGATCACATTGTTCAAGGCAGAGATAATGGCAAAGCTCAAGGCAGAGCTCGAGGCAGAGCTCATGGCAAAGCTCAAGGCAGAGCTCGAGGCAGAGCTCAAGGTAAAGATCAGAAAGCTCAAGACAGAGCTCTATGAAAAAATGATGGCAATGACGTATGATAATGAGGTTACTGCTTTATATAATAGTGATGATGAAATGGTCGAAGCCGATACAGCTGAAGTCGATGAAACCGCTGGAGCTACTAGAGTCGATGAAACCGCTGGAGCTACTGGAGTCGATGAAACCGCTGGAGCTACTGGAGTCAATGAAACCGCTGGAGCTACTGGAGTCGATGAAACCGCTGGAGCTACTGGAGTCAATTGAGTTACTAGAGCAGCTGGAGTCAATTGAGTTACTAGAGCAGCTGAAGTCGATCGAGCCTATGCAGAGATAAAAGGCAGAGCTCAAGGCAGAGCTCCAGGCAGAGCTCTATGCAAAAATTATGACAGTGATGTATGATGATGATGATGATGTTGTTGCTTTATATTGAATGGCAGAGCTCTAGGCGGAGATAATAGCAGAGCTCAATACAGAAATAGAACAAGTTCTGGAAGATGTTGCTGCTTTAGGAGTTTGAGTTGAACTAGGAGTTGCACAAAGAGTTGCTTTATTTATAGTTGTATCGAAGAACTGTTAAAAGACAGTATCTACAAGAAAAAAAAATTGAAATTTTTTTAGATTGAAATGTTCATTTTTTTTTATATTTATGAGTCATGTCTTCTCAAGAGACTGAAGAATTTCCAAAGTTCAAAAAGCAAAAGACTAGCGATGAGATTAAGATGCTCAATAACTCTCACAGCGATGAGATCACGAGACTTATTGAGTCTCACAACAATGATATCACGAGACTTATTGAGTCTCACAACAATGATATCACATTGTTCAAGAAGTTTCACGATAATATTATCACTGCGCTCAATCAATCGCATATCGAAAACCTACTAATCTTTAAAGCGAGGGCTAAGTTAGCGATGGATCTTGCATTGATCTCGCAAAACGATATCCACGAAAAAGAAATCATCAGTATCATGGCTAGGATGCTGGTAATGAAAGAGCAGACTGGAGTCGAAGTTGATGGAGTAGCGGAAGCCGGAGCAGCTGAAGTCGATGGAGTAGCCGGAGCTGCTGAAGTCGATGGAGACGCTGGAGAAGCTTGAGTAGCTTGAGTAGATTGAGTAGCTTGAGTAGCTTGAGTAGCTTGAGACAATGAAACCGCTGAAGATTAGTTTTGAGTTACTAAATATAGTTACTTGAATTAGATTTAGAGAATGGATCTCAACTGTTAAAATTTTTTTTTATTTTTAAAAATTTTTTAAAGATAAAAATTCAATTTATATAAAAAATTGAATTTTTATTATTTTGTAATATTAATTATTAGATCTAATAATTACTCATGGCTAAATCAGATAAATTATTAGATTTAATAATTTATGATATGATGAAACAGCTTGACAAATCAAAAAATAAAGAGATTGAAAAGCAAAATGCTATAATTGATAACCTAAAAATACTATTTGATGAACGAGCTATTCAGCAAAGCATAGAGATTGAAGAGCAAAACACTGTAATTGAAGAGCAAAATACTGAGCTTAATAAACAAATTACAGAGCTTGAAAAGAAAATTGTAGAGCTAATAGTTCAAAATAAAGAGCTACAAGTTCAAAATAAAGCACTTGTAGCTCAAAACATAATACTGGTTCAAAATAAAGATCTAATTCAAAATAAAGAGTTTTTAGTTCAAAATACAGAGCTTCTTTCTCGAAATTTTGAGCTTTTAGCTCGAAACAAAGAACTTATAACTCAAAATATGAATATTCAAGTTCAAAATAAAGAACTTCTTGTTCAAAATATGAAGCTTCGAGCTAAAAATAAAAAACAAGAAACAATAAACCCTAATTTGTTTCAAAATAAAGCCAAACTTTAACTTAATTACTATAAGAAAGTCTAAAAAATTGAATTTAAATAATATAAAATAGTAATTAAAAATTAAAAACAACAAAAATAAATATGAATATAAATATTGTATCATATAATAAACATAAAAAAGAAGAAAATCTGTTAGAGCTGTATTCCAAATTAGAATATGATAAAACAAAAATTAAAAATATTATGGGACAAAATATACAAAAACAACACTATTTTGTAATCACTGGTGTAATATTTATGATTATGATGTTATTTTCTATTATTTTTATAATCATAAATATTACAGTTTTGATTAAACAACAAAATCATACGCAATATAAAAATAATTTTAAATATGATTTATTAAAATCATCTTATAGCAAGTTTAATTTATATAAATAAATTAAAAAATTGAATTTTTTATATGTTGCGCTAGTCATTATTTTATATACTAATGAAACATTATGGAAATTGAAAATTCTAATTCTATACGTCTCTCTAACAAATATATTAATGCTATAGTTAATGAAACAATTTCTAAAGTAAATGTTTTTAAGGCAAAAATAACTCTTGCGCGTGCAAAGATTGAAGTTATTAAATCATCATTGATGGCAATGACTGTTATAGCTACAACAGCAACAATTACTGCAAAGGATGTAACTGAAACCTTTACTAATGCTATGTCAGTTGATCCGAAAATTATAAATGCTGAAACTATGGTAGCAGATGCAATTGATACTCTTATAGATGCAAAAGCAAATAAAACTAACGCATCATTTGCTATGCACATTGCAAATATTAAGAAAATAGATAATATTAGCATTGCAACGGGAATAGAATTACAAAAAGTAACTAAAAATATTTTAGATTCATTAGATTCATCTAAAAAAATTATTATCCTTATGAAAAATCTTTCTAGTTCTATGGCCCTGACACTAGCCTTTATTAATGCTATTGTTAATGAAACAGATGCTTATATTTGGTTATTAGAAGCAAATATTATCCTAGCTAATGTAAAGATTGAAGCAATCACAACATTCTTTGCAACAATAACTGATGATGCAAAGAACGCAACATGTTCTCCAAATGATGCAATTGCTGCTATTACTGAAGCTATGATAACTAATCACAAAATTATTTTTTATAGTGGTGTGGTTGTAACTGCAAATAATAGATTTAAAGATGCAAAGGTTAAGTTACAAAACGCATCAATTGCCTTGGACCTAACAGATATTGAGAGATCAAATGAAATTATCGTAAACATTGGAATGGCCAATGCTGCATTAATTGCATTTAACAACGCAACAGATAATATTTTATTTGACTATGACGATGAAGATGAAGATGAAGATGAAGATGAAGATGAAGATGAAGATGAAGATGAAGATGAAGATGAAGATAAAGATGAAGATAACGATGAAGATGGAGATGAAGATAACGATGACAATGATAACTAAAATGAAGATGACAACGATAATAACAATGACAACAATGACAACAATGACAACAATGACAACAATGAGTATTTGGCTTTATAGACTAGTCAATCAATCTTCAAAAAATATGTATCTTGAAAGAGGCTATTTTTGAAGACTATAAAGATTTTTTTATAACAATAAAAAAATTGAAATTTGTAATTATTGATCAATGTAATCATTTTTAATGTTTACGAATAGTACATCATGACAATGCAAGTTGCATCATTTTGTCAATTCCTCAACAAGGAAAACGAAGAGTGTTCGGAAGAGATTAAGCAGCTGAAAAAGACAATTAGGGAGCAGAACAAGACAATCGAATCACATGAGAATACGATCTGGAACAAGACAATAATAATTCGATTGCAAAACAAGAAAATTTCGGAGAAAGACGAGATAATACTGGGTCAGAATCGTTTGTTTTGGAGAAGAGTAATGACAATTCGCGACCATGAGGAAACGATTATGAAGCAGGGCAAAACAATATTAGAGCAAGACAAGACGATAAAAGAGATGAACCGAGAGCTAGAAGCGATGAAGCAAGAACTCAAGGAGATGAAGCTGATGAAGATAGAAAAGCAAAAACTCGAGTATGAGCAAATGCAACATCTATTTGATACGGAGCAAGAGCTTGAGGCAATGAAGCTAGAAAAGCAAGAACAGCAAAATCTCGAGTATGAGCAATTGCAAGACCTATATGATACGAAGCAAGAGCTAGAACTCAATGAGAAGCTGGAGAAGCTGGAGAAGCTGGAGAAGCTGGAGAAGCTGGAGAAGCTGGAGAAGCTGGAGAAGCTGGAGAAGCTTCAACTCGAGAATGAGCAAAATCCAGAACAGGAGATTAAGAAAGAAAAAAAAAGAGTGTATTTTTCAGATTTAGTGAATGAAATAACCTTAGAGAAGAGAAAAGACCAGGATCTAGATCAAGACCAAAAGCAAGACCAAGACCAAGACCAAGACCAAGATCTAGAGCAAGAGCCGAAGCAAGACCCGGAGCAAGACCTAGATTAAGATTAGGTTCTAGATTAAGTTCTGGATTAGGATTGTGATTAGATTCAGGATTAGATTCTGGATTAAGATTAAGATTATTTTATATGTCACTAGACTACAATTTAAAGATTTTCCATCTTATTCTAGTTGTAATTGCAATACAAAAAACTTTGATTTTTAATAATAAAAAAAATTGAAATTTTTATTTCATGTGATATTCATTATTTTTTATGTTTGTGATTGTGATAAAGCATGGATTATGTTTTTGTTACAGCAGATCAAATTATTGAAATTCTTTACAATAATTTAAAGAAAATCTACGAAAATTTTCTTAAGAAGCTCATTGAACTTAATCCTGAGATTCAAGAGTTCCAAACTTACAAGCTACCACACCTCACTAGTGATATGGTAGCTAGAATGCCTGAAGATTTTAAACAAGTGATGTTTACACGTATCAGTAAGGAGATAACAAAGTGTGAAATGATGTGCTCAATTGAGATCAATGATCTCAAAGCCGCTGCTAAAGCCGCTGATGAAGCTACAACCGAAGCTCCAACAGTGGCTCAAGTCACAGAAATGATGTGCTCAATTGAGATCAATGATCTCAAAGCCGCTGCTAAAGCCGCTGATGAAGCTACAACCGAAGCTCCAACAGCGGCTCAAGTCACAACCGAAGCAGCTGTTTAAGCTACTAGAGCTACTAGAGCTACTAGAGCTACTAGAGACAAAGCTAGATACAGAGCTAGATACAGAGCTAAAGTCAGAAAGTAGAAGATATATTCCAAGTGTAGTAGATTTTAGAGATTTTTAAATAACAATAAAAAATATTGAAATTTTTTTTTATTGTTATATTTATTTTATTATGTTTGTGAATCATTATGCAATATGAAGTGATTGAAAATCTCATAAACCAATTAAAGATGTATTACAAGATATATGAGAAAGAAATATTGAAGATCAAGATAGAGATTAATATAGAGCTTGAGCGTAAGTCTGAGCTTGGATTTTTTTTAAAGTCTGATGCTGAAGCTAATCTTGAGGCAAAAATCAAGTTATATCTTAAGTCTGGAGCTAATATTAATAAAACTATTGAATTCCTTCATAAACAGATTGAGGAATGCCATAAAAATTTTCAGAATGAGATTTATGAACTCAAAGATTACCTTTATCATCTTAAAGTTTTAGCTGATCCTGTAATTGAAATTAGAATTGAAGATAAAAACCAATATTATAAAAACTATAATGACAATGACAATGACAATGACAATGACAATGACAATGACAATGACAATGACAATGACGATGAATATCAATATGATGAAAATAAATATAAATACTATGATGAATATTTAAACTAAATTGCTTTAAGACAGATCAAGATAGCTTAAGCTATATCTAAATATTTTTATTTATAAGATATATTGATAAAAACTCTGATAGTTTATCAACTAAAAATTAGAGATATCTAAGCTCAATAGCTAAATACAGTTGTTAATATAATATATTTATATGCAGTCTCATAAATGTAACAAGAGTTTAAGACTTGAGTTCTAAATGCAATATAAAAAAAAAGCTGAATAATTAGTTTGATTTTTGCAACTTCAAATTAAAAGTTGCAAAAAAACATAACAATTTAATCACTAGCTCAAGCAGTAGTTTAAGTAGTATCTCAAGTTGTAGCTCAAGATGTGACGGCTTAAGTAGCGGCTTCAGTAGCGGCTTCAGTAGCGGCTTCAGTAGCGGCTTCAGTAGCGGCTTCAGTAGCGGCTTCAGTAGCGGCTTAAGTAGCGGCTTCAGTAGCGGCTTCAGTAGCGGCTTCAGTAGCGGCTTCAGTAGCGGCTTCAGTAGCTTGTATAATAGCTTCAATCGATAATTTGTCAATCTTAGACTGAAGATTGGCGATTTTTTTTTTGTGATTATTTGTCAATCTCGTGATTTCGATTTCATCGAGATTTTCTTTCATCAGATCAAGCTCGTTTTTTAACTCTTCATTTTGTTCTTTCTTTTGGAGATAAAGTTCTTCAATCATTTCATCATATGTAAATGTATAAGACATATTACACAGTTTGATGTTCAATAGTATTTTAAAATAATAAATATAACAATAAAAAAAAATTTCAATTTTTTTATTTTAAATGTCTGTAATAAATTATATCTCTTTAGACTATTGAAAAGTAAAAATATCACAAAATATTTTTTTTTCAAATAAAAATTGAATTTCAATTTTATTAAAAAAATAGTAATAGTAATAGTAATAAAAATGAATATGAATGCATCCAATAATAATAATATAATTGACGAATTACAAGAGCAAATTATTATAATAGAGACAAAGCTAAAGCAACTTCGTATTTTTTACATCACATATAATGGTAAATATGATTATGAAATAGCTGAAACTTTTTTTAAAAACTTACAAGACTTTATTGAAAAAGAATATATTAAAGATGTAGAATACCTTCAAGCAAGATTTGGCGACGAAGTATATTTTATAAGATATTATATTAACTTTAATAGAAATAATATGAATAGATATTTAGAATATTCAAAATCTACTTATCTTCAAAACAACACTCCTGAAGTAATTAAAAGTAATAAACAAGAAGCAGATATATTATTTAATATAATTTGTGATGAAAAAGAAGATAAACTTTTTATTAAATTACTTCTTCTCAAACAGAAGCTTACAAATATTGAACATATTGAGTATAATAAAAAAAATAAAAAATTTAATAGTTGTATTATGATAAGTGTTATTTTTATAACAACAACCGTAATTATTCTTAAATTATATCACTACATTAACTAAGTACAAAAAAATTTAATTTATTAGTTTAAAAAAATTGAATTTCAATTATATAAAATAATAAACTAATATTAAAGAACAAAAAAATATGAATATCGAAATGTTATTAAATACAAGCGACCAACATAAAAAAGAAAATGAAAATATTATTAAAGAACTTAAAATACAAAATACTTTTATAAAGAATAAACTTCAACAGATTAGTATTTTTTACATCACAAATAAAGATAAATATAATTATGATGTAACAAAGACTTTTATAGATAACTTACATAACTTTGAAATTACAAATTCGCAATTTATAAAACCTAACAATTATGAATTATATCTAGAACTAATTATGAGTATTAATAATAATCCTAATCATAATAATATAAAAAGTTGGAAGCAAGAAGCAAATCAACTTTTATATTCTATTTGTAATGAAGAACAAGATAAACTTATTAATCTAATGTTTATTAATGAAAAAAAGCTAAAAATTTATGAAAATCTTCTTGATATGTATCTTAATCCTGATCACAATAGTAATGGCGATGATAATGAACTAGAAATTAAACCTGAGCAAAATATATCAGTGATTACTAATATAATATTTTTGATAATGATATTATTTATTATTATTATTATAATGACAACAGTTTTTTTGATTAATCAAAATCATGAACAAAACTTTTATCATAATAATAAACAATGTGGACAAATACAAATTATGAATAAGCAGAATAAACTTGATGATTTTATTTAAATTATAAAATAAAATATTTAATTTATATTAATAAATTAAATATTTGTATCTAACAATATATAAATATTAATTAGGTGTATTATCATGTGAATAATAATAAAATAATATTAATATTAATAAACAAATTGGAATATATACAACATAAGTTATAAGATTAAAATAGTATTTAGGTAATATTTGATTATTTTTTTCTTTTTCTTCATAATCAAAGATTGGATATATTGTAAGGTAATAATTAATTATAAAATTTATAACTGCGACACCTAAAATAATTAGATATATAAACATTTTCATAAAAATATTTTGTATTTTTGTAATAAATAATGATGTTATAATTAATATAACAACTAATGATGAAAAAATAATATTTAATAATATCATTATCCAAAAATAATATAGTTTTGTTTTAAAATCATCATTCGCATATTTAAATAAAACATTATTTTTTGTTTCATTATAATATTGGAATGCAAATACAGAAGTAATTATTGAAAAAGCTGCAAATAATATTAATAATATTATTAATACATATTTTATTTTGGATATATTAACTTCTGACATATAATTTTCTTTATTTATTACAAACAATTCTACAATATCTTCATTATTCATATTTAATTCAGTATGATTTTTAGAATTATTTGATGTTATTTTTATATTATTTTCATTTTTGTGAATAGATATTGTTTTAAAATCATCAAGACGTACTGATTTTTTTTCTTGTTTTTCTTGTTTTTCTTGTTTTTCTTGTTTTTCAGACATATAGTATAATATATATATATATATAATTTTTATGATAATTATATATATTATTATTTTTTTATAAAATTAAAATATTTAATTAAAAAAATTGAATATTTTAATCTATAAGATATCTATCATTTTATTTAATGTGCTACTAGTAATGACGACTTTAGCTGAAGAAAGAGCGTTATTAGCTGAAGAAAGAGCCCTATTATCTGAAGAAAGAGCGAGATTAGCTGAAGAAAGAGAATTTTTTGATAAAAAAAAAAAAAAATTGACAAAAATTAGAAATTCTCTTTTCTTGAGAGAAAAAAAATTAAAAGAGGAAAAAGAAGAATTATTTAAAAAGTTAGATAAGAAATTATCAAATTATTCTGATAAAATAAATTATAATATAAGCGCAGTCAATATTAGTATTAATGATTTAGAAAAAGATATCTCTCATATCAAAGATAAAATAGATGAACAAAATATTACTGAAATCGAAAAGAGTATAGAATTTTTACGATCTGATATTGAGGATTTAAGAGATGCTGTTAAAAATTGTTATCTTCAAAAAATTATTGATGAATTCAAGGAATCTCATAAATAATTAGTTAAGTTAGGCTATTGACTGGACTAAACACTCAAAAAATCCATATTTTTATTTATCAGCTAATTTTATAGATGTTTTGTATAATTGCAAACCTATATCACTTAATTCCTTTGTCATATTAAATTTTTTTGTCATTCTTTTAGATATATTGGTAATACCATACATTGCACCATAAAAAGCTCCTGCAATTGTACCTGTTGTATCTGAATCTCCAACATGTAACATAGAATAAACAACTAGTTTTTCCCAATTATCTTTTGAATCTAATAATGCATCATATGCAATTATGACTGAATCATCACCGCCTGCACCAGGATATATTCTATTTTTATTAAAATGAAACATATCATGAAAAAATTTAGATCTATAATTCGGCATCATCATTAATTTAATTTCTTTAAATTTATATTTATCAAATCTAATTTGTTGATATTTTTTCCATTTATCAACAAAGATTTTTTTATCTTTAATATAATTAACATAATCATTTGGTATATTTTCTTCAACAATATTATCAATAATACTACTTTCTAATAAAGATATTAATTCAAATATCCAATTACTTGGTTCAATATTGTTAATAGCTAAAGATACAAATAATGCACTTGTAATTGCACCTAACCAAGCTATTGCATTATTATGAGTAATTCTAGTTGATAATAATGCTAATTTAATTAATTTTTCTCTTTGATTAATATTAGGATAAATCAATCCAATACACATTGTACGCATACAACCACCAGTCCCACCGTCATTTTCTTTATAAGGAAATTTTAACCAGTTATCGCCATTTTTTAATTTTATTAAACTATTTAGTGTTACATTACCGACTCTATATTTATTTATTATTTCTGATATTTTTTCAGATGTATTAATTTCTTTTATCATATTTTTTTCAATATTTGCTAAAAAATTATTTTCATTTGATTCAATAAATGCTTTAGCCATTGATAAATGAAAAATAGTATCATCTGAAATAGTCATATTTGGTAGAGGACAATTATAAAATCCACATGTATTTATAAAATCAAAAATAATATAATTTGAATAATGCGATCCCTCTACTATATAATTATCTCCTATAGTATTTATTGAAAAATCATTTGAATTATTAAATTCGTAAATACCATTATTAAAACCAATGACATCACCTAAAGCAGCTAATACCATACAAGCTTTAAATTTTTTTTTATCTAAACTCATATTATATTAATTTAAAAAGATAAAAATAATATTATTTATTAATGGATAATATAAATATAGAAGATATTATTAAAGATGATGTAAATTTATATGAAGTATTAAATATAAATATAGATGCAAGTGATATAGAAATTAAAAAACAATATAAAAAATTAATATTAAAATATCATCCTGATAAAAATCATTCTAATTTTAATTCAGATACTGTTTCAGATACAGATGTTTATGAATTAATTACTATTGCATATAATGTTTTAAGTAATAAAGAATTAAAAAAACTATATAATGAATTAAGATTAATAAAATGGGATTTTACAAAATTAAAAACTGAATCACAAATAGCAAAACCTAATTATGAAAAAAAAAATTTCAATCATTTAAATGAAGAATATAATAAATCACATGGACATGATAGTAATGAAAAATTATTAAATATTCAAGAATTTAATACAAAATTAGAAAAATTAATAGAAGAAAGAAAAAAAGAAATAACAAAATTTAAAAAAATCAATAAAAATGAATTTGTAAATGAATTTGAAAAAATTAAAAGGTCTGAAGATGATATAAATATGAATACGAGTAATGATTTAATTCCATATAATTTAGAACTAGTTGTTTTGAATAGTATAGATAATATTTCTAAATTATATGATACAAATGAAACAGGTATAAATGCAAGATTTTTATTAAATAATTTACCAAAATATAAAGAAAATAATTTATCTTATGAAGAACAAATAAAAAAATATAAAAATGAGATTTAAAAAATAAAAATTAATAATATTTAAAAAATACAAGAATTACTTTTTTTTAATTTTGGTATTTTTTTTTCATTAGCCATAATATTATAATGATGTTTTGTAATATCATATCCAATATCAATTAATATATTTTTATCTTCATTTGATATATCAAATTTATATGTATAATTTTTATATTTTTCTGGAATACATATTTTAATTGTATTTTTATAAGAATAAAGAATTTTTGATGATATATATAAAAATAATATTTCTAAATAATATTTTAAATTTGGATAACTATCTAAATATGTAATATTATTATTATTATTATTAATCCATAAACCTATTGTATCATCCATTTCAAATTCATTAACATAATTAATTGGATAAGGATTGACGGTTGCACCATCTATAAATGTATTATTATTAATAGTAATAGGTGAAAAAATAAATGGTATATTACAAGAAGAAGCCATAGCTTTCCAAATTGGAACATTTTCATTACTGTTATGTGAAAATCTCCATACAGTTTTATCTTCAACACAAACTGAAAAAATATTTAATTCTTTTTTTTTATTATCATATAATTGTTTAAATGTATAGTCTTTATTCTCTTCTCCTAATTTATAAATTATAATTGATTGTCCTATTATATCTCGAGATTCTCCTAATGAAAAACCATAATTATTTATAAAATTTGTTATATCATATTCTCCAACAAATTTTAATAAATTAAAATTAATAAAAAATTCTTTCATTTCGTCTATTGTATAATCTAATGCTAACATTGTACATAATATAGCACCAGCAGAAACACCAAAATAACATTTTGTATCATTTAATAAATTATTTTCATTTAAATATTTTAAACTACCAAGTAAAGAAAGAATATTAATTCCACCTGCACTAATAACTATATTTTTCATTATATATATTTTTTATAAAATAAAAATATATATTTATACTTATTTAATTGAATTATTTAAAAATTTATTATTTATAAGTTGTAATATTAATATTATTAAAAATCCAATTAAAAATGATTGAATTATATTATTTTTAATTTTTTTATTACATTTTTTATATTCATTCTTATATTCATTATTATATTCTTTGTTATATTCATTTTCTTCATCTGTTTTTTTTAAATTATTATTACTTGTAAATGTTTCTTTATTTGTATTTAAATTAGTATTTGTATTTAAATTAGTATTTGTATTTAAATTATTATTACTTGTAAATGTTTCTTTATTTGTATTTAAATTAGTATTTGTATTTAAATTAGTATTAGTATTTAATGATTTTTGTTCTCCCCATGCTTCTTCAATTGTTGAATACATAATAATTAATATAATATAATATATAATATATTATATTAAAAATATTATATAATATATATAATATTATATAATGTCGTGTAATGATAAACAAAAAAAAGATGAAAATAATTCAGAACAAAAATCTTTAAATCAAGTATATTTAGAACAAAAATTATTATCATCACCTATTCATGAATATGTTAAAGTAATATCTTTACTTTTTGTAGCACACTATGTATGCTTATTAAGTTCTAATCCAAAATATGATCAAATACAACAATTTATAACAAAAAATGAACCACTACAATATTTAATAATATTTTTGTTTTGTTATTTACAATCTAATTTAAAATTAGATGTATCAATAATATCAACTATTATTATACTTGCAATATATATGGGAATTAGTTATTATGCTAAAAAATAATATTTTTATTTTGTTATTTACAATCTAATTTAAATTAGATGTATCAATAATATCAACTATTATTATACTTGCAATATATATAAGAATTAGTTATTATGTTAAAAAAAATATATAAAATAATATAATAATGAATAATATTTTAAATAATATTTTTGATGATGTTATTTTTAGAATATGTATATTAAGTATTATATGTTTTATAAGTGCATATAATTGTTATAATGGATTAGTAGTTGGTGTAATTTTTATTATAATAATGTCTTATATTGTTTATACAAATATATATATAACTCAAGAAAAAATAAATAATTATTATGAATATGATTTATATTTAAAAAATATTTAAAAAATTTAAAAATATTTAAAAAATGTTTGCGTAAATATTTATTAAATAACAATCTATAATATTTTAAAATGAATGATAATAAAAAACCATTTTTAAATACAGATACCGATTTGCATTTTAGTTTATTAGCTGATAATTCTAAACTAAAACCTAAAGAAAAAATAATAAACGTCAAACAACCTATTGATGTTAATAGCGATAGTGAATTAAGTGATTTTAATAGTGATAAAAAAGTACAATCAATTTATAGTGATTCGAATAAATCTTCAATATCTTCAATTTCTTCAAAATCAGTTAAATCTAATAAATCAACTAAATCAAATAAATCAACTAAATCAAATAAATCAGCTAAAATATTTTCTCAGATAGAATCTGAAAAACATTTAGAATTAGAACCTACACAACAACAACAACATCAACAACATCAACAATATCAACAACATCAACAACATCAACAATATCAACATAATCAACAAAATGAAATACCTAAACAAAAAACATTTCCTCCAATTTATATAGAAAAAAATCCTTTAGATGAAGAGAAAAAGAAAAAATATAGAAAAATGGAATTATTAGCAAAATTATTTGATATTGAAAGAGCTGGAAGAACATTAACAAAAAAATATAATATTAATTCTGATTTAGAAGAAATGGAAATGGAAATATTATATCAATCTGATTTAGAAAATAGAAAATATAGTGTTAATTTATCAAAAAGTTTTTTATTAAATGCTATTTCAGCAATTGAATTTTTAAATACTAGGTTTGATCCTTTTGGTATTCAATTAAAAGGATGGTCTGAACAAATGAAAACTAATTCAGAAAATTATGATGATATTTTTGGAGAAATATATGAAAAATATAAAGGTCCAGGAACTAAAATGGAACCAGAAATTAAATTAATATTAATGATTGGTGCAAGTGGTGCATCGTTTCATGCAACAAATGCATTAACAAAAAATATAGGATTAGAAAGTATAGCTAAAAATAATCCTAATATTATGTCTAAATTACAAAGTACATTATCTGGTACAATAGAAAAAAATATAGGAGCTAAAGCAGAAGAAGAAAAAGAAAAACAATTAACACCAGAACAAATACAACAAAATATGTATAAAAAAATGTTAGAAGAAAAACAAAAAATGCAAAATATACAAAACATGGGTATGCCAAATATGGGTGGTCAAAACATGGGTGGTCAAAACATGGGTGGTCAAAATATGGGTATGCCAAATATGGGTATGCCAAATATGGGTGGTCAAAATATGGGTGGTCAAAATATGGGTATGCCAAATATGGGTGGTCAAAACATGGGTGGTCAAAACATGGGTATGCAAAACATGGGTATGCCAAATATGGGTATGCCAAATATGGGTGGTCAAAATATGGGTATGCCAAATATGGGTATGCCAAATATGGGTGGTCAAAATACATCAATTAGAAAACCAAATCTAAATAATATATTAAATAAATTAAAATCAAATACACCGCATAATATAAAAACAAAATATGATGATTTAACATCTGAAAGAATTCATGTATCTGATACAATAGATAGTGATACAAATATTACTGATATTACTGATATTAATATTAATACAAATATTAAAAAACTAAAAAAAAACAGATTAAAAATAAAATAAAGAAATAATAATATAATAATATATAATTATGAATGAAGAAATTAAAAAAAAAAGAGGTAGAAAACCAAAAATAATTAATATAACAACACCTACTAATAATATTAATGAAGATAATAACAATAATATTATTAAAAAAAAAAGAGGTAGAAAACCAACAGGAAAAATTATTGAATTAAATAAAACAATAATTAATAATAATGACTATCCAAACTGTATTATTGCACATTTACCAATTAGTAATAAAGATATTTTAAAAATTACAAAACAGAAAAATAAAATAATTTCTGAAAATAAAAATTCAAGTATAGAAGAGATAAATCTAAATATTAATTGTGATAATAAAGATAATAAAGATAATAATGATAATGTAAAAACATCAAATATAAATAATTATAATAGTAACAACAGTAACAATAATAACAATTTAAATAAATTATTTTGTAATAATTGTGAAATATTAGAGAAAAAAAATGTTAATCTTACAGATAAAATAAAAGAATTAGAAGAACAAATAAATCAAGAAAGACATATTAATCCAATTATAAATATAAAAGAATGTCATATATGTGATGTAAAAATACATAATATTAATAATAATAAAATAGAATGGATGACAACAACAAATACAAGTTGCTGGTGGTGCTGTCATCAATTTGATACTATTCCAATTGGATTACCTGAAAAATATATAAATGATACATTTCATTTATATGGTTGTTTTTGTTCTTTTAATTGTGCACAAGCATATAATTTAAATACAAATGATAATAAAGTATGGGAAATATATTCATTATTAAACTTTTTTAAAAAAAAGATATGTGATTTAAATAATATTCAATATAAAAATTATGATTATATATGTTCATCACCACCAAGACAATCTTTAAATATTTTCGGAGGACCATTATCAATTGATGATTTTAGAAACTCTTTGAACTCTTTAACAAAAAATTATAATTATATTTTACCACCTATGATACCTTTGATTGGTATATTAGAAATTATACCAAATGAAATAACTCCAACTAATATTAAAATCAAAAATATAAATAATAATTTAAAACTTAAAAGATCTAAACCTTTACATTCTTTTAATAGTAATTTATTACAATTAATGAAAAAAACATAAATATTACTTTTTATTATTTTTAAAATAATAAATTGCCATCATTATAGCGTCACAGCAATCATCTTGTTTAGGAAATTTTTCAATCATTTTAATATAATCTTGATTATATTTTAATATTTCTTTACAATGTTGAATTGATAATTTTTTTGTAGTTTTATATTTATTTGATGAATTTTCTATTTCATCATTAATTTCATCTTCTTTATCTTCTATTTTTAATTTATTTGATGGAGAAATAAAATGTATTTTATTTATAGTTTTATTATCAACCATTCCACGAATAATAAACCAAGTATAAAGTGTATCTGAAATTGCTTTCATACGAGGATTTTTAAAAGCAGGTTGATTTTCAATACATACTTCATCAACAACTAATAATTCTTTTATATTATCTAATTTATTAACTAAATTAAGTTTTAAATCCATAACTGGTGTATTTTTTACTTTTGCAGAATTAAATTTTTTTAATTCTATATCAGAATCCCATTTTTTCATAAGTTTTGTTTTATGAGTTGTGCAATAAAATTTATTATTTAAATTAAACTTTGCATTTTTTTGACATATATTACATAAATTATCTTTTTCACAATCTTTAATAGATTGTTTTGTATTTTCCCATTTAGTTGTCAATACATTATGATATGATTTATGAGATTTACAAAAAAACATTTTTTCTCCTAAATAAGAACATGTAGTTTTTATAACATTACAACTACAATCAATCCAAGAACATTTATTATCTTCTATAATATTTATAACATCTAAATTATGAATTATATATGGATTTTCTGATATATCTGTATTCTCAATAATACAATATGCTAAATTTTTAATTCCAATATCCCAAGATACTATTTTCATTTATAATTAATATAAACATATTATGTTTATATTAATTATTTTATAATATAAATTAATTTATATTATAAATGTCTAAAACACTTGTTATAATTTTGAGTGAAACTAGAGCAAGTGAATTAACTTTTGATATTTTTAAAAAAAATGTTTTAGATGAGTTAAATGCGGATTTATGTTTATGTATTGGTGTAAAACCGGATTATGATTATAATAATCCATTTTATAAATTAGCAAAATATAAATTTACTTATAATGAACCAGACGATTTTGGAGACGCTTTTAATTATGCTTACAATATAATTCAAAATAAAAAAAAATACGAATGTTTAAATAATGTTAATGGATTATATGGTAAAATACAAATTCCAGAACAATCTACTGAAAATATTACTTATTATGGAACTATTGATGAAAATAAAAAAAAAATTAATGATTTTGATTTTGATGATGAAGAAATAGTAATTCATACAAAAAAATTTTCAGATGATTTATGGAAAAATTCAGTTTATGGAATAAAATCATCTGATTTACATAATAATATTAGTAATGAAAATTTAATGGAAAATGTTATTACATTTAAAAAACCTTTATATTGGCGTGAATTTTTAAAAATAAAAGACCAGTTTTTAGGAGGAATTAAAGATGATTATGATCAACATCCTGGTTCTGCTGGTATATTAATATTTTTTAGATGGTTTTTATTAAAAAATATAATTGATAATAATTTAATTAACGAATATGATAGATTTATTATTACAAGAAGTGATTATATTTTTTCTTTACCTCATCCAAAAGTAGAATTAATGAATGAAAATTATATATGGATTCCTAATAGTGAACATTATGGTGGTTATACTGATAGGCATGTTGTTTTATCAAAAAATAATATTGAGTCATATTTGAATATATTTAATAATATGGTTCTAAGGTCAAATGAATATTATATGAATATGAAAAATAATATTTTTTGGAATTTAGAAAAATTAATAAAATTTCATTTAGAACTTAATGATGTATTACATCTTGTTAAAGAATTACCTTATATAATGTATTCAGTGAGAAATACTGATGGTGCAACTCGTTGGTCAGTAGGTAATTATTTTAATAAATTAGGTTATTTTATAAAATATCAAACTGAATATGCTAAATCTACTTATTATGAATTTGAATTTGAATACTCTGGATTGTCAATTGATGAGTTTTATAAAAAATATATTAATCGTGCATTAATAAATTAATAATATTACACTATTTCTGTATCTAACTTTGCATAAAGTAATCTTAAAACTATTATAATGTTATTAAAAGAGTATGCATATTAGCATCTAATTTATATAATGGACAAGCTTTCCATCCTAAATCAATTTGAGGATTTTCTAAGCAGAATTTAAAGTATTCTGCAGCAAATTTTTCAGTTATATTGAAATTATCAATATAATGAACTAAATAATTTTTAGATTTTAAATAATTAAAAATATTTAGAATTGTATCTCTAGATATATTTTCGAAGTCTATAGTAAAGCTTTCAAATTGAATTCTTCGATTTATACATATATTTTTTAGTTCTCTATATTTATTTGCATCAAAATCACAATGCATTGTAATTTTGTTTAGTTCTTTTTTAAGTATTCTAAAGAATGTCATAAGTCTTCTAAAGAATGCCATAAGTCTTCTAAAGAATGCCATTTTCATATTTATGAATTAATCATGAAAATAACAATAAGTTTTTTTTTCAATTTTTTTTAATTATTATTATATTGAATATAATGTTTCCTACATACTGATTTATAAATTTTATCATCACCTATTAATATTTTCTTTTGTTTATTTTTGGAAGCATCTCTTAAAGTAAATATACCTTTATTTTCACTACAATAATTACATTTAGAATGTAATATATCAACTTTATCTGCAACAGATATTAATTTTGAAATATTATAAAATGGTTTTCTATTTGAATCGCCATTTAATCCTGTAATATATATATTTTTTTTATCTTTTTCTAAAGCTATTTCAATAAAATTATTAATATCTGAAAAAAATTGTCCTTCATCAATAAAAATATATTTACTATTAATATATTTTTGATTATTTAATATATTTAATAATTTATCTAAACTTATACATTCCATTGTTTTTTGATCATGTGTAATAATAGTTGTTAAATTTGAATTATATCTTTGATCACTAATATGTTTAATTATTAAAAATGATTCGTCTTTTTTAATATTATTAATAATATTAAATAATTTTGTACTTTTTCCAGCAAACATAGGCCCTAATATTAAATGTAAGTATCCTTCATTATTATTAATCATATTGTATTCTATATTATATATATATATATAATATAAATTTATCAATTTTTTACTATTAATTCCAAAAAAAAAATTGATAAATTAATATATTTAAAGAGTTGTTTATCTTTAAATATATTAAATGGATCTTTTAATAGAAGACCAAAAACTAATTAATAAAGCAGTTCATACATCAACTATTACTGCAACAGGTTATCTAAATACAAGTGTAAATTTAGAACATGTGGCAAATAATGCAGAAGTATCACATAATGATTTATTATTAATAAGTTATAAAAATGAATGTAAAACAATTGATGATAAATATAAAAAGAAGGAAAAGAAAAAAAAGACAAAAAAAATAGTAAAAAAAGTTAATAATTTTTTTAATCAAATTACTTTGTTAATGGCTGTTGATGAAAATAAAAAAATAAATACTAAACTATTTACAAATGGTTCTGTACAAATGACGGGAAGTAAAAATATTTCAGATAATTTAATAATATTAAATAAATTAATTGAATGTTTAAAAAAAACCTATATTGTAGACGGTGAAGAAATAAAATTAGTTGAAGATGCAGACAAATTAGAAATATCTAATTTTAAAATATCGATGATTAATACTAATTTTGGTATTGGAAAAGAAATAAATAGAGAAGAATTATTAAAAATAATTAAGAAAGATGATTTACCTCATGTTAAAGCAAAACTAAAACCTGATATTCATGCAGCTATAAATATTGAATTATCAGTACAAAATTATATTGTAACAATATTAGTATTTAAAACAGGAAACATTATAATAACAGGTGGAAAATGCAGTACACATATAAATACTGCATATGATTATATTACAAAATTAATTGAAGATAATAAATCTAAAATAATAAAAAATTATATTGAAGAAGATGTTGAAAATCTAGATATTAAATTAGTTTGATTTATGAACCATATTATTAATTATTTGATTTGTTTTTAATGAATCTTGTAATGATACATCTAATCTATCACCATAATATGGATTATTTTTATATGATGTTAAAATCATATTTATTGTATCATCTATATTATTTTTTCGAACTATAGGTCCAGGAATATAATTAATATTTGGCATATCTTTTAATAATAAATTTATATTATTTGAATCTGGTAATTGAAAATTTCCAACTGGCGTTGGATCTCTATTTTTTGTAATTTCTTCTTTAACTCTATTTAATTGAGCATTTAAATAATTATCTTTTAATACATTACCATTCATAGATGCATTAGGATTATTTAAATAATCTACTACTTTTGTAATATCTTTAAGAGTATTTTGTATATCATATTTTTCAGTTTGATATCCTCCATACATTGGATTATGTGCATGATTATCATAATTAAAACTAATTGTTCCTTGTTTATTAGTTATTTTTGCTTTATCATTCGGGTCATATGCATAAGTACCATTATTATTATGTACAATAGATAAATAATCATTATAATCTAATAATTGTTTTAATGTAATTTCTGGTGTTTCGTATGTATTAACAAATGATCCATCTATTGATTGTAAATTACCATTATTTTCATATAATGTTGTTTCTTTAATTGTTCTTTTTGCAATATCATTTAAATAAGCAGTAGTAGCTATATCCGCACCACAAGGTGCAGTTATAATTTCTGTATTAGTTAATTCTCTAATAGTACGTCTTAATTTTTCAATATCTGTAATTTTAATATTTTTATAAGCTGATATATTTTGATTGTTAAAGTGTGGTAATTGCATAGTAGCTTTAGCTTTATCTTGTAATTCAGTTGTGGATTTTTTTTGTATATTTTGAATATTTGTATTATTAATATTATCTAAAATTTGTTTTATTTTTGTTATTGCTTCATTAGATAAAGTTGAAATATTTTTTTTATTAAGAGTAATATTACTATATTTATTTAACACATCTATATTTATATTTTCTTTATTAGTAGTTTTTGCTTTATCGAGTAATGGCAAAACATTATTTTTATTTGTTTGTACATTATTATATTCTGAAATAGGTAATGTTTCTTTAATAGTAATTTTAGGTTTATCAGATAACATTGTTTGCATTTTATTAGCTGCTACAATAATATTACTATAATCAATATTATTTAAAGTTTGTCTTGTTGTTGTTTTTGTTGTATCATTTGGATCATAACTTTGCATTTTATTAGCAGCTACAATAATATTACTATAATCAATATTATTTAAAGTTTGTCTTGTTGTTGGTTTTGTTGTATCATTTGGATTATAAGATTGCATTTTATTAGTAGTTGTATTCATATTTTTATGTTCAATATTATTTAAAGTTTGTCTTATTGTTGCTTTAGTTGCATCATTTGGATCATAACATTGAGATTTATTAGTTCCTGTATTCATATTTTTATGTTCAACATTATTTAAAGTTTGTCTTATAGTTGGTTTAGTGATATCGTTAGGATCATAACTTTGAGATTTATTAATTCCTGGATTCATATTATTATGTTCAACATTTTTTAAAGTTTGTCTTATTGTAGGTTTAGTTGCATCATTATGATCATAACTTTGAGATTTATTAATTCCCGTATTCATATTATTATGTTGAATATTATTTAAAGTTTGTCTTATTGTTTTTTTAGTAGCATCTTTTGGATCATAACATTGAGATTTATTAATTCCTGTATTAATATTATTATGTTCAACGTTATTTAAAGTTTGTCTTATTGTAGGTTTAGACAAATTATTAAGATTATAAGTTTGAATTTTATTTTGATTATTAACATTATTATAATCGATTTGATAATCATTTCTTTCTAATTCTGGTAATTTAATACTATCTTTATTACTATTGAATATTTGTACTAATCCTGATATATTTGAATTTTCTAATTCTTCATATTTATTTTTTGATGATTCTTTTGATATACCTTTAGTTTTAATATCAAATTTATGATTTACTTGATCTTTAGGGCCTCCGCACATTTCTGTTGATAAAACAGATCTATTACTTAAAATTAAGTTATAATTATCTCTGATAGCAGCTGATGAAACTTGTGATTTAGGTATTAAATCTTTTTCACTTAATTCTTTAAATTTTTCAGGATATCTTTTAACTAATGGTGTAATTACTTCACGTTTATTAAAAGTTTTTCCTTGAATAGGTTCTACTGTATATGATAATTTAGGTTGATCCGCGCGTCTTAATTCATCTGTTAATTTAGGTAATACACGTGTTGTATCGTGATATCCTGTATATTTACCTTTAGCATTTGGTCCAACAGTTTCAGGTTCAAAAGGTCTTTCATTTCTTCTTTCAAGTCTAATTGAATCAGTATATCTGTCTTCAATTTGATCTATTACAACACCCATACCATTAACAAAAGACATATCTTTAGCAGGTTGAAAAAATGGTTCTATTTCTGTTTTACTAAAATAATTTCGTGAGGAACCGCTATAAATATCTAATTTTAAAGGTGTTTTTTGTTCATTATAATCATTAAATTGTTCAAAATCTCTTTTTTTTGTATTCATAGAAAAACATTCTTTAATATTATTTTCAATTGTATTATCAAAAGGTGTAAAATTATTATTTGATTCATTAAAACTAATAAAATCATTTTTTTTAATAACTTGTAATTTAAATTGATCTTCAAATTTATCATTATTTTGAATGTTATCAGTTCCCATGCCATTTTCACCAGAATATCCCCACGACGAAGGAGGAATTATATTAGTATTTACTGGATTATTTGCATCTAATCTTCTTTTTCCAAAAAAATTATTAATAATTTCTTGATTTTGTTGAATATTATTTGAATGATATTTTGAATCAAAACCGGTTATTTCCATACTATTAATTATAATTAATATATTTATTTTTTTTAAATAAATATATTATATATTTTAATTATTACAATTATTATTATTAGTTTCATCAACAAAATTATCTCTAGCCATAAGTCTAGTATTTATACCTCTGCGATTATTACCTATTTGTAAAGAATTTTCATATCCATCATAATAATAACTTGTATGAGGTACAATAGGAAAATCAAAACGTGTAATAGTTGATTCTCTAATAAAAATCGGAGGATAATCTAAACGGGTATTAATATCTGTGAATTCTTCATCATTACAAACTTCTTTAATTATTTTATTAGATATATTATTTAATACAACATTTCTTTCAGAGATAGTTCTTCCATTAATTTGTTCGGATAAAGGTAAGTCTATATTTTTTAAAGTTGATTCTAAATCAACTAAATTATGTATATTTTTATAATCTAATTTACTCATATAAGCAGCTCTAGAATTTAATGGTAAATTCTTATTAATACAATAATTATTATGAATTTTTTCATTATTAATATTATTATCAATGCTTCCTTCTGTCATCTTTTTTAGCATTGGGTAATAACAATCGTCATAGTTTTTTCTACTATAAATTCCTGACATCTATAATATAATATTACATATTATAGATATTATTTTTTTTAAATAATTAAAATAATACATTATCAAATTTTTTCATATTTGTTGGTGCTACTTCTCTATTACATAATTGAGGATTAATAATAATATTATTTTTACATTCTTCAGAATTATTATTATTGAAACAACCTTGAAATTTTTTATCATTACAATAAGTTATATTTCTATTTAAACCTTTTAAATTATTATCTATTTCAGTAATTTTCATAAAATTTTCTGGTGTTTTATCTAATGTCGCTTCATTATTTAAATTACAAACAAAACAACTATCATTAGATGATTCATTATCATTATTAGTACAAACTTTCATATTTGTTTTCATAGCAGGACTTACATTATAACCTAAAAAAAATGAATAATTATGAGCAGGTTTATTCATTTTTGTATATTCATCAGGGTAACAATCGTCGTATTGCGGGCGGGTAAATATACCAGACATATATAATATATAATATATATTATATTATAAAATATAATATTTTAAATATAATATTTTTTATTTAAATGTCGTGTATCTTCTGGTAAAGTATAATTTATTTCTCGATTATAATTATTTAATGTTAAATATATTCTATCATTATCTATATCTCTTAATGTATTTGAAACTAATCTTGATGATTCGCCAAATTTTAATAAACTATAGTTATCTAAATTATCATATCCAGTACTTACACCATAAGGATTATTAATATATTTTCCAGTGTCAAACTCTTGTTTTTTTCTATCACAAGAGTACTCAATATTATTAAAAATAAATTGTTCACATTTTGGTCTTGTTAATTCTGTTTCAACATTATAATTATATTCTATTGTATTTGTTAATGGTTTAATTTCATTACTTATATATTTTATTTTTTTTTCAGTCATATATTAATTAATATATATAAAAATTGATTTAAAAAAATAAAAATATAATAATTTATCAATGGAATTAGATACACTGCTGTTAGAAAGATTAAATATTGTTAATAATATTATACCTAAAATTGTCAAAGCCGATGTTATGTTTTCAGTCCCTTTAATTATTGAATACTTAGAAACATTAAGTAGTAATGATAAAATAGATAAAGATTTTTCAAAAACAATTAAAAATTTTTATCTTATGGACTCTGGATGTATTTTACTTGATAACTATAAAGAGAAAAGATATTGGGATATTGGAAATAGTATTGGTTTAGGATTAAATAAATATTATATTGGTTTTGATCCATTATTAAATTGTGTTAATTTATATGAAAAAAATGTTAATGATTATAATTTAATTGATATTACAACAAATGGTAATCATGAAGAAATTTCAAAAACAGCAGGATTATCAAGATTTGAAAATTTAAAGACTACAATTAATAATATTAATCGTACTCGTTTAATAAATGTTGATAAATCTCAATTACCTTCAATTAAATTTGTACAAGATGGAAAAATTGAACTAGATTATTTAAATATTGATCCCGAGCCTAATAAACCTGTTATTTTAAATATTATGTTAAGTCCTTATTTAATGAATAAAGAAAATATAATGATATTAAAAGAAATTTCACAAAATTTATCTAATAAATCGTAAATCTCTATAAGAATCGCAATTTTCAGCATCTTTTTTACATGATTTTTTTGATGTTTTATATAATTCATCAATAAAAGAATTAATATCATTTGGATAATCTGTAACTGGTAATGTATAATATGAACGTTCCAAAATTTTAATATTTTGTGGTCTATTACTATCTTCATAAACATTAAATCTTAAATTATCTAAAACTTTTAAAGAATCTAAATTTGTGCAAGCTTTAATATTTAAATTACTTCCTACTACATATGGGTTAGCCATTGGATTATTTACTGTAGAATCTCTACATTCTACTTCATTATTTATTTGTACATTATTTGTTTTAATTGTTTTAATTGTTTTAATTATTTTATTATTATAATTATAATAAAGCATAATTATATAAATAATAATTATTATTAATATAATTATTAAAATAATATTATTTTTAAATAATAATAAAGCTATAATTATTAAATAGAATAAACACCGTGTAATAGTATTATATAAAGTAATTATAGTCATTTTATTATTTGGAATAATTTCTTTATAATTATCAATTAAAATCATTGGATTATCAATCCAAAAAATATCTTGATTCATAATAATATTATTAAATATTATTATTTATAATATTATTTAATAATTATTCGTTTCATTCATTGTCTATGTTATATCAGTTATTAAAGTTCTTTCTTATGCTTTAATTATCTCAGTTACTTTCATTACCGATATTTAAATTAGAATAAAAATTTTCCATTTCAGAAATTTGTTCATTTGTTAAAGGTGTATCATTATTTGATGTTGTTGATGATCCATTCATCATATTTGAAATAATATCCATTGGATTAAAATCTTTTTTACTTGGATCAAAATTCATATTTTTTAACATATCCATTGGATTAAAATCTTTATTATTTTGATCAAAATTCATATTTTTTAACATATCAGAATTCATCATATTTTTAACTTCATTAGAATTCATCATATTTTTTATATCATCAGAACTTTGTACTTCTGTAACTAATTTATTAACAATACTATTCATATCAGGTATTTTTTTTACATTAATATCTTTAATAGTATTTGAAATATTTTTTGGATCTGACATAATTTTCATCATACTTGACATTAAATCATTCATATTAATTTTTCCATCATTAAACATATTTTTATATTTTTCTCCAATATTTTTAGTTGAATTAAATAAATCATCAACACCATCGCTATTATTAATATTAGTTTTAATATCATCCATTATGTCATTAATGAAATCAGTATTTGCTGTTGTTGGATCTACATCCATATTCTTTGTTATTGAATTAAAAACATCATTAAATATTTTATATTCTTTTTTTTCTTTTATTTTATCAAAAATATCTTCTTCATTTGCATCTACATCAACATATTTATAATTATTATTATCATAATTATCATTATTATCAATTGTAATTAATGAATTATTATTTTCATCTTCATTATCAACATTTATCTTTTGTATTAATGCTGTTAATATTTCTTTATTAGGTTCTAATAAAGCATATTCATATAAAAGATAAACACTATGAATATATTCCCAAATTAATTCAGTTATTTCTTTATTATTTGTAAATTCTTTTAATTCTTTAAAAAGAATTAAATTATCTGATTCTTTTATTTTTTCTATTTTTTTATGAATTATATATTTTAATAATGTTGTATTAACTCTCGTGTCATTATGAAATAATTTAAATTTTTCTAAAAAATCTTGAGATAATACATCTCTATTAATATTTTGAGTATAAGTTTGAGACTCTAGATTTGTTTCTTGTTTTGTATCTAGTTCAAGATTTTGTTTTGTATTTAAATCTGATTCTTGATCTTGATCTTGTTCTTGTTCTTGTTCTTGTTCTTGTTTTGAATTTGAATCAAGTTCTGGATTTAGTTCTGAATCTGGATCTTTTAATTTATTAAATAAATTAATTGTTTTTTGTTTAATTATATCTAAAATTTCATCTGTAAAATTATATTCCATTATAAAAATAATATTTATTTTTCCTTTAAACCTATTTAATCAATTATTAATATTTAAATAATAATATTTATATAATTTATATTATAATAATATATGTCGCAAACAACAAATATAATTATTAATAATAATAATAAAAATATACTTGTTACAGATGCAATTATTCATCTTAAAGGATTATACATAATAGTAATATCTGGTTTAGATAAAGAGTTTGTTAATAATATTTGTTTATTAATGTCAAAAATATTAAAATATACTTATTTATCTTATATAGATTTGGATAATATAATAAATAATGATAAAAATTACTATAATGATATATTAAAAAAGGTTGAATATTTAAAAAATATTAAACCACAAGGTTTTATAATATCATTGTCATCATTACCTGAAAAATATACTATGTTTGACGTAAAACTACATATTAATTTATCAATAAATCAAACTTATTTTGATAATATTAAAAAAAAATATAATTATTCAAATGAATTATTTGTTGATTATAATAATATTTTAAAAAGTAATAAAATTAATAAATATATTAATGTTAAATTAGATTCTGATTTAAATCAAATTAAAATACAAATTTTTAATACTATTATAACATCAATTGAAAAACATTACTATGGAAATAATTATAGTAAAATATTACAAAATAGAAATGATAAAAATATAAATACTAATAATACTAAATATTCTGATAATAAAAATAATAATACTAAATATTCAGATAATAAAAATAGTAATACTAAATATTCAGATACTAATACTAATAGTAGCAGTGATAGTAATAGTTATAATTCAGATAGTAATACAGATAGTAATACAGATAGTAATACAGATAGTAATACAGATAGTAATACAGATAGTAATACAGATAGTAATACAGAAAGTAATACAGATAGTAATACAGATAGTAATACAGATAGTAATACAGATAGTAATACAGAAAGTAATACAGATAGTAATACAGATAGTAATACATATAGTAATACAGATAGTAATACAGATAGTAATTCAGATAGTAAAATAAATACTGATACTGATACTGATACTGATAATAATGATACTGATGATAATGATACTGATGATATTGATATTGATACTGATGATACTGATTGTAATAGTAATACTGAAGCAGAATTAGATTTTAATGAAGAAACATATTCTGAATTTGATGAAGATTTATTTATAAATCTTGATGAAGATGAAAAAGATTCTGATTAAAAAAAATTGAATAATAAAATTATTTAAAATAATAATTATTATATATTATTATAAAGAAAAATGTCTAAATTAGATGCGAAAATTGTATTAAAAAAAAAACAAAATAGTATTGATGGATTTAATAATAATTATGCATTTTTTACTATTAAAGGTAAAGATATTAATTATACCATAATTAATACTTTAAGAAGAGTAATATTAACATTAGTACCTACTTTTGCATTTGATCCAGATAATATAATTATTGAAAAAAACACGAGTGTATATAATAATGATTATATAAGATTAAGATTAAGTAGTATTCCATTAATTAACCAATCTTATGAATCAAATAAAATGATTATTAAAAATGATTCAAGTGTTTTAAATAAAGTTTTAGAATTAGAAGAAGAAGCTAATATAGCTAATTATGAAAATAAGAATACATTAACAAAAGAAGAAGAAAATCAAAAAAAAGAAAATTTAAAAAAACTATTAGATAATCTACAAATTATTATTGAAGCAAAAAATGATACAAGTGATATTGTATCAATTACAACAGAAACATCTGTAAAATTTATAATAAATAATAAACAAATTAAAACTATATTTCCTAATCCAATTCTAATTTTAAAACTAAAACCAGAAAATTCAAGATTACATATTAAAGGTGAAGAATTTAAAGCAACTTGTATTTCAAGTTTAAATATACCATTAAAAAATGCTAACTATTTATCATGTTTTTGTTCTTATGAAGAACTAGATCCTAATAATTTTGAATTTAAAATTTGCTCTTTTAGACAAATTTCAGAAGAAACAATTATTAATCATGCTTGTCAAATAATTATTATGAAACTAGAAAAAATTAAAGATAAAATCATTAATGCTATTAAACAACATAATAATGATCAAGCTTTAATTGAAGCTCAATTAATTATTGTAAATGAAAATCATACATTAGGTAATTTAATTACAAGAGTTATTCAAGATCATCCAGATATTGAATTTTGTGGTTATAATGTTGATCATTTATATGTTAATGAATTAACATTAAGATATAAAACAAATGGTAAAAGTATAATTGATATTGTTGATGTATCTATTAATTATTTAATTAATCTTTATAAACATTTAATTACACAAATAGAAAAAATAAGTTAATTAATTATTTTTTTTAAATTTAATTTTAATTTTATATAATTTAAAAAAATATATTAAATTTGTTAACATTTATTT
>Ga0194055_10000482_pt1 | contig 32123 bp, 32 predicted proteins | sample SepL449m_MetaG_FD_155482 | JGI IMG/M metagenome (GOLD analysis project Ga0194055, IMG submission 155482) | Anoxic zone freshwater microbial communities from boreal shield lake in IISD Experimental Lakes Area, Ontario, Canada - Sep2016-L442-9m | ecosystem: Environmental > Aquatic > Freshwater >... | reverse complement strand
TCGTTAATCAGTATTTAAGAGATGGGGCTTGCTGCAAAGCAAGCCCCATTTTTTATTGGTAGACACAAATTCATACCAATAATTTCTTAAGTACCTGTGGAATGGAATAAGTAGACAGACACTCATTTTCAATAAATCACCATAGACGAGCTGATGTAAATTTGTCCAGACCAAGTTCGCTGCGTATTGGAATTGCCGCTTCTAATTGTTCTTGTCGAAGTTTTGCCCCTGTGGCATCAGCAAGTCTTGTCATCATTTCGAAAGCGCCAACAACCGCACAGATATCAACCAGATACGCCCAGCCATACTCACTCAAAACTGCCTTTCTAGCCTGCTTCAGTCCGCTCAAATTTGATGATACAAACGCATCTACCAAATTTTCGATTAAAACTGCTAGCCGAATAGCATCCGCAAGTTCCCTCTGATTTGGCTTGGAATCGGAGACACTCGCACGAAGCATCAAGTTGTGCGATGCTGTTCAATAGAAACACTCCCGTGCTTCCGACAACCGGGAGGCAATCGTTTCCATTTGGACCCGTGTAAGACGACCTCGGTTCCAGTTCAGGTTCCCCATTTCCTTGACTGGAATATAATGTGATGCAAGAATTTGCGATACCAAGTCCCAAGCTGCTGGGACTGCGCTCAACGCCTGTACAACAGCTGCATTGCTGTCAGCAGGTACCGCAACCAGAACCCAGTTCAGATTGGCCGCTTCAACTGAAGGGCCACCAACACATAGTTCACCCATTTTTGAGTCAGGTATCGGTGGCAATTGGATGCCGATTGATTGATAAAAACCATGCACCCCGGACACGGCTACGACAACGCCAACTAGTTCAACAAACGCAAGGGGATGCAAACCACGGGCAATAATCCGGCGGTACCAGTCCTCGGTCAATGTTGAAGCGTTCACCGAAATTCGATAGATCGCATCAATCGTGTCATCGTTCAACACTTCGGCATCGAGGAAAATTTTCTCGGAACGAACATTTGATGTCCAGGGTGGAAGTTTAATATCGTCTCCCAACGATGACAGTACGACGATGGCAATCGCCCTGCGCTGCGCTCCGTTCCAATATGTTCCAGAATTAGTGACACGCTCCCAAACTTCAGCATGGGCCACAACGAGGTCATCGCGCATTAATGATTGTTGAGCAACTCCATCCATAATTACCCGCTCAGCCCATTTGCTTCATCCATCGAGTTTGACAATTTTAGATAATGCCTGTGAGGGATATATAAGGGATATCGCTATAAGCGACACGTCGACTAAATTTCCAACCTTCTGGTGTTCTGACAAGATCGTCGCTATATCGGCCGAGCATTTTAAATACAGGTTCATCACTGTCGCTTCGCGTCATGAAACCCCAGTTGCTCTTAGCCTTTGCACTATCTCCACTTACCGTGATAATTGGGTTCATCACTAAGTGATGAGTCCGCTCTAGGTCGCTCGGATATACCTCAAGAGTCTTGATCAATAAAGCCTCGATCTCCGCTGGCCCAATGGCGCGTCCTAAATTTCCACCCCAAAATGCATCAGGTGTAAAAAGTGAGGCATAGGCCTTGAAATCTCTTGCATCGAGGTGCTTCTTGTAGACCATAAACAGCTGCCAGATTGCATCCTTGTCCTCAAGAACCTGAAGCCGATTTTCAAGTGCATCAAGCCGCGTAGGGGTTGGGGGATCCATCGGGGATCGACCCATGATCCGAGATATGTCGTGCATTTGAATCTTCCACTTACCGTCCTGACGCACAAGTTCATCTCGATAATGGCCAGACTGCAAGACTGTTGGCACACCATCAGCATCCGTAGTCAAATAGAACCATACGACATCGGTCGTGGCCACATCGCCGTTTAAGTCAATCTGTTGATTATTCATGATATGAATTGCCTTAGGCAAATGTCCACGAACTTGCGGCCCAAGATTCTTGTCTAAAACTGCCTCGATCTCTGCTGGCCCTATAGCCTGCCCCAAGAGCGCCTTGAACACTCCTTTCGATGCGAACAAACTTGCATAACCCGCGTGGTCGCCAGAATCAAGAAACTTGGCATAGTCAACGAATATTTGTCTGATTTCCTGTCGGTCTTCTAGCTCTCGTATTCGGGTTAGTTCATTAGTCATGACGCACTCCTAATTGAATATTGTGGTAGCGGTGCCGAAGTACACAAAGTAGGCATTGTATGGACTGTGGTTGACGTTGTGAGAAACAATGTTCGCAAGTCTGGACCGCCCCAGCACAAACTTCCGCACACTTCGGGAGTGCGAATAATTCCGAGACGCTCTCCCTTGGGACTGATTACCCAAATGCCACCAGGCCCAGTAACCCAAACATTTCCGAATTCATCACACTCCATACCATCTACGGAGCCTTCCCCAATTGTTCCGCCACCCATTCCTGCCATAAGAATTCTTCCATTTTTTAGCGAACCATCCTCGGCTACATCAAATACTTTTACTTCAGCCCTTGGTGAGTCATTGACGTACATCAACTTTTCATCTGGCGAGAAACACAAACCGTTAGGTTGTTCAAACTCGTTTTTATCAACCACTAATTGCGCTTCGCCTCCTTCGTGTTTCACCCTGAATACACCTTTGAATCCGAGCAGTGGTTCACGTTTACAGCCAATCCAATCATTCCAGCGTCCATAGTCTGGATCGGTAAAATATATACTTCCGTCTCGACTGCACGCAACCAAATCATTGGGGCTGTTGAGATAAACACCTCCGTGATGAAAGCAAACAGTCTCATGGAATCCGTCAGAGTGAAATCTCGTGATCGCACTTGTGACATGCTCGCAAACAATCAATCTCCCCTCAACATCGAAAGCCATCCCGTTGGCTTTGAAAGTTGGCTCCATGATGAGTTCCATGCCACCCAACTGTGACCAGCGAAAGCGCTTGTCCCCAGGGATGTCGCTGAAATAGAGACTCTGCTCAGCGACGCTCCAGACTGGGCCTTCTGTAAAAACATACCCAGAGCCGATTTTTGTCAACTCCACTTCTGGACTCACCAATTTCTCAAATTCTGAAGAGTCGGAAATCACGATTGACATTTCACACCCCCATGTGATTGATACTTAATACTTCAAGCCGAATCTAAATCATATATGATCTGCTTAGATAAGGCAAAACCAACTATGCCGATTGGGGTCAAAGTTATGGAAACTACAGCCGCAGTTCTTTGGGAAGTAGGCACTCCCTGGTCGATTGAAGAAATTGAGTTAGATGCACCTCGATTCGGAGAAGTCAAAGTTGAAATACATGCGGCTGGACTCTGCCACACAGATGATCACTTTGTTACAGGAGATATGAGTTGGCCACTTCCAGCCATCGGTGGGCACGAGGGTGCTGGAGTTGTCACCGAAGTTGGTCCAGGAGTAAGGCGGCTATCAGTTGGAGATCAAGTGATTTTGAACTTCATGCCAATTTGCGGGGATTGTCCAAGTTGTGTTCGAGGTATGTCAAGACTTTGCGACCGGGGTGCCGCGATGGGTTCAGGACTACAAATTTCTGACAACACATCCCGACATCATGCGCGAGGTACTGACCTACGCCTTATGTGCTGCATAGGTACGTTTGCTCGACACACGGTAGTTCACGAAGATAGCTGCATTGTCTTCCAGAAAGATATCTCGTTCGAAGTTGCTTGTCTCATGAGCTGCGGAGTGGTAACCGGCTGGGGTTCATCTGTGAGGACTGGAGGTGTGAAACCTGGCGACACAGTTGCAGTTGTAGGAGTTGGTGGTCTGGGTTCAAATGCCGTTCAGGGTGCGCGACTCTCTGGTGCACAACACATCATTGCGATTGACCCAATTGAATTTAAGCGGGAAAAAGCTACTGAATTTGGAGCAACGCACTCAACAGATTCGCTTGCCTCTGCGGTTGAACTCATTTCAAATTTGACAGCAGGCCGCATGTGCGATGTGGTCGTGATGACGATGGGCGTAGGTGACGGACAATTAATCCACAGCGCCATGGACATAACATCCAAAGGAGGGACGGTAGTCGTGACGAATGCACATCCTCAACACGAAACTTCAATCTCTATCAGCCTTGCCGACTTAACAATTATGGAAAAAAAATTAGCTGGATCGTGTTTCGGGTCTGCAAATGCGCGTACCGATATCCCAATGCTGCTCAACCTCTACCGCAATGGCCAATTAGACCTTGAAGGGCTAATTACAAATACTTATACCCTCGAAAACCTCAACCAGGGTTATCTTGACATGCACTCAGGAAAGAACATTCGTGGCGTGATTGTAATGTGATAGCCCTTCACACACCTAAGTTATGGTCTAGTTTTTGGCGTGAGAAGTCCGCCTTCAGGCGAACATTGCCAACTCATAAATTTAATTTCTTTAAACCAATCCGGCAGATGAATATCTCCTTCTGCTATCCGTTGATTTAGGTCAGTTCGCCAAGTGGACATATCGCCCTCATATTCGTACAAAGATAAGTGCTGTTCATTACCAACAGCTTTCCCGGCCAAGTTCGCCTGTACCGAATACCTCTGCGCGCTCACAAAGGTAGGACTCTCAATGTTCTCCTGAGCGTGTTTCACATACCACTCATGGTATTCTTCGCGGGAAACACGTTCTGGTTTTTCGCTAAATACTAAATATACATTGTTTTTCATATGTGACCTCCTTGGTCGTTAGTCGCAATTGTTGGGTGTTACTCTCTCGGTCACTAACACGCAATTCCAAGAACCGAATACAACTCCAGCAAACCAGTCAGGAAGAGGCAGTTTCCCCTGGCCGGAATCCTGTAACTCCAAATAGGAATCAGAGGAGCCCAAGTTCGCAGATTCCAAATTGGTAGTTGCAATTGCTGGATGACAACTCAATTCGTATAAAGCCAAATATCCAAACTTTGGCAACTCACCTTCCCCGACTACCACGGAAACTGAATAGCGGGTAACAGCCTCCCATCCATCGACTGCCAGGATTTCTTGCACATGTTCGTCATACCACTTGTTGTATTCGGCGTCCGAAACCCCTAAAGGTGGCTCACTAAAAATAAATGAACATAATTGCGCATCATGATCCCCCCCCAATACCCAGACTGATTCTTAATTCAATGTTCTCGAATCTCACACCATTTTCTAATTTCGATTTACCTTAGTGTCCCCATTGACTATTCGCAAGAAAATCATATACGATGTTGGAGTGAACTTGGGACGCGTAGGGGTATGGGTTGGGGGATACGGACCAACGGCCAGTGCCGACCGGGAACTAGCTTCCGAAATAGAAAGTCTTGGCTACAGCGCATTTTGGTTTGGTGAAGCCCTAGGGGGGAAAGAGGCATTCACCCGCGCAACGATGTTGCTAGCAGCAACTTCAAAGTTGGTTATCGGAACCGGAATTGCAAGTTTGTGGGGTCGCGACCCAATTAACACCGCTTCGGCCATTCGAACAATCGGCGAAGCGTTTCCTGGAAGATTTATAGCTGGACTTGGTGTTAGCCATCCCCCATTAGTTCAAGCGCGTGGCGAAATTTACGCGAAACCACTTGAAATGATGCAGAACTATCTAGCCGCAATGGAGCAAACTACCCATCAGTCGCCAGAACCAGATGAACCAGTTCCCGTCATACTTGCCGCACTCCGACCCAAGATGCTTAAGCTCTCTTCGACTCAGGCGGATGGAGCACACCCATATTTTGTTCCTGTAGAACACACTTTAAGAGCGCGAGAAATACTTGGAGCAGGAAAACTGCTTGCGCCAGAATTGGCTGTAGTGCTTGAACGTGATCCTGTGCGCGCACGCGAGATCGCGCGCACCCATACTGGAAGTTTTTATCTACAAGCACCAAATTATGTTGAAAATCTTAAATGGCTTGGATGGAAAGACAGCGACTTCTCCGGGAGTGGCTCTGATGAGTTAATTGATGCAGTTGTCGCATGGGGCGATGAAGATGCAATTGCCGGCAGAATTAAGCAACACCTTGATGCTGGCGCTGATCATGTGTGTATACAGCCCATCATTGCAACACCCGACTCGAGTCATGGCTCCAATAGATCAATTATTGAGGTATTGAGAAGCCTGTCCAACGTGGTTCGTGATCTTTAATAAAGGAGAAAATATGGTTGTCGAAATATTGTCACCAAAATTTAAAGCGTTAATTGATGCCAATGCTCAGCTCGAGTTTATTGCTGATGGATACCAATTCACTGAAGGCCCTGTCTGGAATCCAAACGATAAAAATTTCTACTTTAGCGATATCCCGGGTGACACTCGATGGAAATGGAACCGCACATCAGGAATGCAGATTGTCTCAACGCCAACTTTTAAAGGCAATGGAATGGCTTATGATATTGACGGGAGCCTACTTGTCTGCGAACAAGTCTCTAGTTGTCTTACTCGCATTCACTTAGACGGTCGCCGAGAACTAGTTGCTTCACATTTTGAGGGGATTTACCTCAATAGCCCAAATGATGTAGTTGTCAGAGGCCTCGATGGCAGCATCTATTTCACAGATCCAGATTACGGACGCTGGAACGACTGGATTGGTAGCAAACGAGAGTTTGTCAGAGACTTCAAGGGCGTCTACCGAGTGCCACCTAATGGTGGGAAAATTGAACTCGCCGTAGCCAGGGGCGAATTCGAGCAGCCAAATGGTTTATGTTTCTCACCCGATGAAAAGATCATGTATATCAATGACTCCCCTCGCGCGGAAATCAAGGCATACGACGTTGCCACCGATGGTTCGCTTCACAACTGCAGACTTTTGCGGGGTGAAATTGGCCGTGGGACCATGGGGGAAGGAAATCTCGATGGAATGGAATGCGATTCTCTTGGAAATATTTGGACGTCCGGACCTGGTGGAGTGTGGGTTCTTGACCCACAAGGAACACAAATTGGGGCTATTCGCACGCCAGAGATTTGTGGAAGCGTGGCATTTGGTGGAGATGATTTAAAAACCCTGTTTCTCACCACTTCAAAAAGCGTGTACCTCATAGAAACGAACATTGCAGGAGCAAAACTTCCATAATTGAATCCCGCTCAGAGTTTCCTCATTGTTGAGGAACTCACCGAATTTGCTGCGTCGGACATCGGTGGTGGACCTAAAGAAAATTGCATTGGAACTTCTGTTCTCTGTTTAAAAACCCAGCGATCGGCGACACAAGAAACTTCGTCCTCGTAACGTGCAACGATCACAACTTTAAATTCACCAGAAATCCATACAACATCAGTTTTGCACGATGCTGAATGCATGTCTTCAGAAATCTCTATCATGGGTGGAGATATCATGTGTTTACTTTGGTACCCGGGCGGCAAACAATTACTCAAAAAATTCATTAAGGCATCTCTGCCATCAAACCTTTTTTCACCAACTACGAAAGACGCGTCGGGGGTCCATAATTCAAAAAGTTCACCCCAATTTTGATCATCAAAAAGTAAACAATAACGAGAAATCAACCGTGAAATTCTACTTACTTCAATTAATTTTTGAATTGAAAGAGCAACTTCATCAGACAATTTTTGACCTCGACAGTGACTTATTGGCGATGGCTGCTTTGAACCGTTTGGCTAATTCTGGAGCCTGATAAAAGGACAATGCAATCAAAGTAAGCAATCCAACAGCAATTCGCCCATAGGAGGCGCTCCAACCAAGAAATGGCAGAATATTAATGATTACATTGAGAAAAAGTGCTCCAATAATTGCGCCGACGAATGACCCTCTGCCACCAAGAAGACTGGCTCCACCCAAGACCGCTGCGGCAATGCTTGTGAGCGTATAGCCCAATCCCACTTGTGGGTCTCCAATTCCGACTTGTGCTGCTAAAAAGAAAGCTCCAACGGCAGCAGCAAACGCCGAAATAAAGAACGCTCGAACAAAAAGTTTGCTCACTCTTACACCGCGCCGCGAGGCAGATTCTTCGTTAAGACCAGTTGCACGTGCAGCTAGTCCCCCAGATGTTCGATACAACCAAATATCAGAGAGAATTGCAATTATAAATATTGCGATGAATGCTATCGGCACAAACCCAACGCTCTTCAACAGCGTATGGGTGAAGTCATAATTTATGATCCCTTTTGGCTGAGGACGAAGCCAAAGCGCAATGCCTTGCAAAATGCTCATAGTTGAAAGTGTTGCGATAATTGAAGATAATTTTAAGACTCTAATCAATGCTACGTTAATTGCGCCGGTGAAAAGTGCAACCCCGACGACACATACCATTCCGATTGCAAGCTGCCACCAACTTCTGTCTGCAACGAGAACAAAAGATGCGACAACGACGCATACAGTCATGAGAGCGCCTACTGACACATCAAATGCCTTGACCATCAACGCACTTGCTTGGCCCATGGCTGCCAACGCAAGTGGAATAGTTGCAATAAGGAGTCCATTGAGATTGAAACTTGAGGAGAATGAGGGCTGTTTTCCATTGGTATATAGACCGAGAATTACCATCAACAGTACCATTGCAAAAATAGGTGCCCATCGTCCGATGTGAATACGTTCACGAAGTGGCTGCCGCAACTTTTCATTCATCATTTTGTACCTCCGTGCTTGTATTCCTGTCCGATTATGGCTGCAATAATTCTTCGTTCACCTAAATCTTCTTGGAGTATCTCATCCACGATGATCCCTCGTGACATGACGACCACGCGATTACACAATCCCGCCAATTCGATAGGGTCACTTGATTTAACAATTACCGAGCAACCCTCACTTGCCTTCTCGCGTAGTGCGCGATAAATATCAAGTCTGGCACCAACGTCGACTCCTTGTGTTGGCTCATCCGCGATAATCACATTTAAATCTCCACGAAGGAAGGGCCTCATGAGCGCAACTTTTTGTTGATTACCACCTGATAGATACTGGGCAGGCTGCTCAGTAGATGCAGCCTTTAACCTCAGTCGATTAACTAGTTCGGAAACTGGTGCACGCTCGTTTCTGCGGCGGACAAAACCAAGGGTGCCATACCTTCCCATCACCTGCAAAGTTGCGTTTGCCCGAACACCCAGTGCAGTAAAAATTGACTCCTGTTTACGATCCGAACTAAGGAAAATGATCCCCGAGCGTAGTGGCCCAGGGGGGCTCTTTACATCAACTGCTTTCCCCTTACAGATAATTTCACCGTTCGAAGTTTCGGCTCCAGCAATTGCTCTAAGAAATTGAGTTTGACCGTTACCTTCTGCTCCAGCAATTCCCAAGATCTCGCCTTGTCTTACCGACAATTCAACTGGTCCAAACCGTCGACCTCGAAATCTCGAGACTTGGAGAACTACTTTCTCACTAGTCACAACGTTTCGGTCAGGAAAAGCTTGATCGATGGGTCGTCCAATCATTAATGCGACTACTCCAGACTCGGTGAGGTCATTTGAATCAAACGTGCCTTGGTTAACACCATCTCGCAGGATAGTAATACGGTTTGCGACATCGAGAACCTCGGAAAGCCTGTGACTGACATAAACAATTCCCATCCCCTTTGAAGCAAGGTCAACGATTAATGCATGAAGGCGTTCAACATCATTATGTCCCAAGGCTGTTGTCGGTTCATCGAGAAGAAGGACTTTGGGATTTGACAAGAGTGCCTGAACCACTTCAAGCAACTGCCGCTGTGCGAGTGACAGATCTTCCATTTTGGCAAAGACGTTGATAGCCAACCCGGTTTCTTCCAGTTTGTTTACTGCCCAGGAAGCCATTTGGCCATACTTCGGGCGAACATGATCAGGAGCAGCAAGGTATAGATTCTCTGCAACAGTAAGTCCTGCGACCTCAGTCATGGTCTGGTACGCCATACCGAGACCCAATTCCATCGCATCTTTAGTTGATGCGCTGTTGAGTTTGATACCTGCAATCTCAACCGTTCCACTATCTGGAGTAACACTGCCGCTCGCTATGCCTAATAACGTCGATTTTCCTGATCCATTTTCACCCAAGAGCGCATGGATCTCACCTGCTCGAAAATTAATAGTGATATCTGCATTTGCTTTAACAGGACCGTAGCGCTTTGAAATTCCACTCAATGAAAGGACAGAATCCTGATTCTTATTATTTTGTAACGACATACTTTGAAATCCCCCTAAAAATCTAAACTGTGGCCCTAAATTCTTTATCAATTTGGTTCAATTACATCCAAAATTCTATTTGCTGCAACTCCTTCAATCGTCTGGATTCTTCCCGACGGCCAACGAATTTGCATTTTGTCTATTGTTTCATCTGATCCTAAACCGAAGTGCAAAATTCGAGAATTAGAGGAGTTGCAAATTAACTCCCTCATCTGTTTTCCATCGGAAAGCTGAATGACAACGTTGGCCCCACAGGCATCCCGACTTGACTCGCTCCCTACAAGTTTCACTTCCAACCAACCCGCACCCAATTTTTTACTTACATTTTGAAGCAACTTGGGTGAGCCATCTTGATCAACACTGAAAATATCAACCAGACCATCACTATTAAAGTCTCCGAACGCTACGTCTTTCGAATTTCCCGTATTAGCTGCTCCAGAAATTGCACTCACGTCGAAGAAAAGATTGCCAGTGCCGTTGTTTAGAAATAGTTCGTTTGGTTGCGGACCTACGAGAACTCCCGGAGCTTGCTGAAAATTACCTGCAGTGAAGTACGCATCTTCCCAACCATCAAGATTGAAATCGTAGAACCCAATGCCCCACGTAATTGATTTATAGGTTGATTCTTGATCTGGTCGGCTAATCCCGCTGCCCAAATCATCAACGAAAGTTCCATCGCCACTGTTGCGAAGGAGTCTGTTCCCGCCAATATTGGAAATAGCAATATCAAGATCCAGGTCGCGGTCAACATCTGAGACACCAATTCCCATGGTATTTACGTATAGACCAGAGCCAGACTCAAGTGATACATCAGTGAATTTCCACTTGCCGTTGACATCGGGGCCATCATTGCGCCAAAGCCGATTGTGGTCTGGGGATGGCCCTACAAAATCATTCCCCAAATACAAATCTGGAAGATTGTCGCCGTTGTAGTCAAACCAGCTAGCAAGAAAACCTGCGTCATTCTTGCCGGTGTACGCCGATGTACCTTTTCCATTAAGCAGGTAGTCCGTTACATTGCTAAATGTTCCATCACCATTGTTTTGGTATAGCACATCCGGTTCGTATCCAACCTGCGAAATAATTTCCTGTTCAGTCGTCCAGCTGCCTAAACAGTGCATGTAATTAGTCACGAATAGATCCAAATTTCCGTCTTGATTGAAGTCTCCCCACGCAGCATTCATGCCACGATAATTTTCACTTATCAGTCTGGACTTCTTAGTCACATCTGTAAAATTACCAAGACCATTGTTGAGCAATAGTTCGTCTGATCCGTCCCTAGCAAGGTAAACGTCCTGGTTTCCATCATTATTAAAGTCTGCAAAGGAGGCACTATTTACATCAGTGATTGAAAGACCGCGGGCCACACTTTCATCATTGAAGTGTCCATGTCCATCATTTATGAAAAGTTGAGATGGATCTCTGATACGCGAAACAAAAAGATCCAAATCACCATCACTATCGATGTCTGACCATGTTGCGCCAGTTTTAAATTGTCCGCACACTGGTTTTGGAATAGTTGTCACAATTCCAACTTCATTGGTTACATCCTTGAACCTTGGAATTTTGTAAGTTGCTTCGGTTACTTCAAAATCCAAATGCGCACTGTTGGAAACATCGTTCACCATTGCAACGATTCGAAATGCGCCCTGATCCGTAAACCACTGGGCCGGAGTGACTTGCCTACTCTCCTTCGTCGTTTGCGCATGCGGTGCAAATACCGTGGTTTGGTAAAAACTTTTGGGATGTCCACCAACTGGCATCAAAGAGAGCTCAATTTTAACACTCACACTCTTTGCTCCGTTGTTTCGAACTTCCAAAGTGAACGGTAGAGCCATTCCAATCTGAATTTGTTCATCACCACTTGGGACAATCTTGACAACGATTGGTTCAACAGTGCCTCCCCGCTTGGAATCAGTGGTTGTTGAACTCGAACAGGATACAAAAAGCCCGAAGGTGAGTAAAACCCCTATGACTGCAAAAGTGTTTTTGATCATCCAATTACGCCGGGGTGTAACGGAGCAGCGCCTCAATTGTGCCTGATAGGACTATTGAGGCGCTGCTTGCCGATAATTGTTTTTATTCCTTTAAATAAGTAGCGAGACTACTTCTTTGGGAACATCAATGCTTGAAGTGCCGCTGGCACCAAACTCGATGGCGAACCATCTGGTGGAATATCAGATCGGCATGAGTCCATTGTTACTTTCTTCAACTGAACTCCGAAGACAATCTGGTTTGGTACGTCATATCCAGCAATTTTCATCATTGCGGAAGTAAGAGCTGCACGACCTTCAAGCAACAATGCCACATATGTGTAAGCGTCAGTAATGCCACCGGCATCCTTCCACGCACAAAGGAATGGGTTGTCGTCTGACTGGCTCATCGTAACGAGGCCCTTCATTGGGATTTTTGCGGCCTCGAATGCGCGAATTGAACCAACAAATGCGTCTCCGTATCCACCAACTAGACCCTTAATGTCAGGATGCTCAGCAAGAATTGCCGATGTTGCTGCCATGTATGCATCACGTGTCCAAGCAGAACCCTGCTTTGAAACGAGGTGAATATTTGCAGGGAGTGTTTCAAGCATGCACTTCTCTTCAAGCGGATCCGTTGGATTGCCTGGTGCTCCCAAGATGAAGCCAATGTCTCCACCGTCTGGCAGTGACTTCCCAAACTGAGTTCCCCAAGCTTTTGCCAATGCGCACTGATCGCTACCTGTGTAACTGAGGTAGTCAGTACCAGGCTTACCAATTGCTGCACCGGACCAAAGCACGACTTGTGCGCCTTGTTCTTTTGCTGCTTGGTATGCGGGAATGAGTGCTTCACCAGCATCTGGGTAACTCAAGATGACGTTGTACCCTTGTGCCGCAAAACTGCGAACATCAGAAATAGCTTTCTGGGTATCGAGATTGGCGTCGGTGTAACCGATGTGACCGATTTCTGGATAAGTCAAAGCTTGCAGGATGTATTCCATTTTGAAAATTTGACGAGCAATGTTGCCACCGAAACCGTCAGCCAAGCCAACTTTCAATGCTCCGCCCGTTCCAGTATCACAACCATTGTCTTGCCAGCACTTCAAAGCCAAAGCTTGATCTACTTGTGTTGAGGCACGAGCAACTGTTGCGAGCGCAATATTCTTTGCTCGCTCTTCGGATGGTAGCGACCCAGCACCACCAAGTCCGAGAGCCAGAAGGTCTTTGTCTGGGCTGTAGGTTTCGCCAAACTCACCGTCAGCCAAAGTCGCACCAAATTCATTTGCTACTGCTGCCGCAGTGTCTGATGGAGCTGTGTCACTAGCAACTGGCTCCGTGGATGATGAGCCACTACTGCTACCGCCACAACTGGCTATAAACATTGCGGCAGCACAAAGTACTACTCCCCATTTTTTATGATGATTCATTTAGTTTCCCCCATGTAGTTGATTGGACTTACAAAAATATCGTATCTGATATGATTTAGTTATACAAGAGGTTTGGGTCTCCTCAAATATCTTACTGAGAAGGGAAATTCCCATGATTAAGCACACCAGTTTTCATCAGTTTCGACCGGAAATTACTTCGGAAATTGCCTCAAAAGGCTGGCAGGACGAAATAGGACCCCTGGTAATTGACCTTCCAGGAGTAGTTCGGTGTGTGCAAAATCAGGTGGTGATGACCACGACCAATGATGGTCCTGTGGACGACCCGCCCGGGTTCGATGGGTTTACTTCTCTCTGGTGGGAAGACCGTGCTAGTTATCTAAGTGCAATTGATTCACCGCAATGGAAATTTATGCTTGCACGGTCAGACGAGTTTATGAATTCAAGCTGGAACTCCAAGCACATGAGCGCCGAAATTGAGGCCCGTATTAAGAGAGTTGGAATGGGCGCAGTTGACGATGGCAGGAGTACTCCACAAGGAAATCCAATCAAACTGATTGGGCTGTTGAAATACCGCCCGGATATGACTCGAGATCAGGCAAATACCTACTGGAAAACTCACCACGGCGCTATTGCGTTATGTGTCTCAGAAATGGGGCACTACGTTCAGAATCATGCGATTTGTGGAACTGGTGGATTTGACCCGCAAAACCTTGGTTTCGATGGATACTCAGAAGCTTGGTTTAGCGACTTTGCTACTTACCAGCGTGCAATGGCTTCAAAAGAATGGTCTGAATTAGTTGCCGATGGACCAGCACTGTTCAACATGAACGCGTTTCTATCCGGAATTGTGATGGAACGCGTTCTCAAAAACTAATTGTCAGCCTTTGCCGAGACGGAACTATCAACGACAGTCTCACTTGAAGCCATAAAACCACGAACGGACGACCTTAATAGCAATCTACCGATAATTTCTGCGATCCGATCTCCAGAAATCAACATACCGAGCACAATGGAAAGGCCAAATACTACATATTGAGATGCGTTGGTTAGACCAAAAACTCTCAACATCTGATTCAAAATCGTGACAAAAAACGCTGCCGCCCAAGTAGACGATGGGCTCGCAAGGCCACCCGAAAGTGCCGCACCGCCCAATACGACTGCAGCGACTGGGCCGAGAACATAGGAAGCTCCCGGGTCAACACCAGGATTCACAACGATTCCACCCAGAAGAATCCCTGCGATTCCAGCCGAAATTGATGCTCCAACATATGCAAGCAGCACATAAAAACGAACATGTATACCTGCCATCCAAGCTGCACGTCGATTTGCTCCAACTGCCTGAAATCTGCGACCAACGGTTGTTGAACGAATAACAATTCCAACAATCAACATCAATAGGAGCACAAACCAAAAGACTTTACTCATACCCAATATTCGTTGAAACACGGTATTTGCAAGCAAGTCAGGCACAGATGAGTTATTTGCAATTCCCATTCGATATTCAGCAGTTATACCTAATAAGATAAATGATGTTGACAACGTCACGATAAGTGGGTTTAACTCAAGAATTGATATGAGTAATCCATTCACCACACCGATAAATATTGCAACGAGGAACACCATCAAGATTGCGTGGCCGAGCCGACCATCAGTACCTTTCGAAACCCCAACGAGCACATTCGCCAGCAATGAAATCGATGCCCCCATCGATAGGTCTATGCCACCCATCATGATTACCAACATTTGTCCAAGTGCGATCACAGCAACGACGCTTCCGATCGGGAGCAGAGTGCTCCATGAAGCTGAGGACAATGTGCTCGGTGCGAAAATTCGACAAATCACTATTAACAATGCGATCGCAATCCAGATTGTGACGAAGCGAGTACCAAAAAGCAAGTTGCTCATTATTGTTCGTATTTTTTGGCTACTACTCACAGGAGCTATCCCACCTAAGGCCGAAGCATTCGCACTCACGAATCATTTCCCCCGAATCCGACTGTACTCATCGATGTAAATATCATATATGATCTGGATTAGCGCGTCAACAAGAAGTAACTACCGTTTACTGAAAGACCAACTACGAGCATAATTTTATGACATACACCGACGTCCCACTCCACCCATGAGCACGATTACCCACCCATCCAACCAGATTGATGCCCGACCTCACGTTCAGCATCATCTGCGTATTGGTCGTAGATCATGGCCAGTCATACTGCCGAAAATTCGAGATCCAAGAATTCAACTCTCTTTTGTCATTGTCTCGGTGCTTACACTCGGCATCGGTTGGTTGAACTTTGAACTATCTATCGCGCAGGTACTCATTACCGCATTTACTTGTGCGTTTATCGAGGTCACTTACAACTTGATAAAGACTTCGATAATTGTTTGGCCAGCTAGTGCACTTCAAACCGCATCAAGTACCGCGCTTGTCTTGCGAGTGGCCGGCACAAATAGTCATGACTATTGGAGTTTTCATGGTTGGTACTACTACTCGGCAATAGGAGCTTTAGGGCTTTTCACCAAGTACCTAATCCGATACAAACAAGGACACATATTTAACCCATCAAATATCGCATTAGTCATTGCATTTTTAGTTCTAGGAAGTAATCGGGTTGAACCGCTTAATTTTTGGTGGGCACCAATGAGTTTGCCTATGTTCGGTGTTTACCTAATTATTCTTACTGGCGGCTTTTATATTGGGCGGCGTCTCCACCTCATCGAAACTGCTATTTCGTTCTGGGTCACACTTTCAATTGGCGTCGCCACGATGGCGCTCTTTGGACATTCGATTACGGTGCGATGGTCATTTAGTTCGATTTACGGAGCTCACTTTTGGTGGACAATTTTGATGTCACCAGAAATTCTAATTTTCCTCTTCTTCATGATCACAGACCCAAAAACTGCCCCAAAAGGCCGGGTCGCCAGAATTGCCTTTGGCATCACTGTGGGAATTACTGGGTCACTTCTGATCGCTCCATGGAAAACAGAATTTGGGGCCAAAGTTGGACTCTTGAGCGCACTCGTATCCGTCTGTGCTCTACGCCCGTACTTTGATCGAATCTTTCCGAATGCCGGAAGTGTTGAGGATAGCCCCCGTGAATTTGCGAGAATCATTCTCCAAAATCACCCCCTATTGCGACACCGCAAACAAGGTGCGATTCTTTTCGCAACCTTGCTACTTTCGCTCGCAACTTTCATTGGCTCAATTTTATTGTTGAATGTACATGCACAATCGACAAATAAAAATGGCGACATTGGATCGACGACAGAAGCAGAAGTCGCCATTGATCCTTCTTCATTGCCAATGGTGAATATAGATCCCAATATTGCAGGAATCAGTGCCCGACTTGCGACCCAACAAGGAGCACAGCAACTCGCCGCGGAACTTTTATGGAACTTAAGAATTGAAACTCAAGCTCTTATCACACTCGACAAATCTATTTTACCCATAATTGACCACGGAGATCGCCTGAGTTTCCTTGAAAATCTTATTGACTCGTCACAGAAAAACCCCACACACGAAGTTTCGACCTACACCTTCTCCTCAATGGCTTTAAAAGTTGTGTTCCCTGGTGGCGCACAAAACGGCGCTAACGCAGGGTTTCAATCGAACGGCAACGTTACAGTGACCACGTATTCAATTGCAGGCGAAAGGATCAAGGCAGTGATTAAGCCTTTTTCGCTTACGTTTTCTATGCGTCAAGTTAATTCTGAAAAATGGCTCATTACTAACGCAACGGAGGAATAGCAATATGGAAAGTGAACAATTCAAACGTGGATTAAAAATAAGACGTGAGGTGCTCGGCGACGAATATGTTGATGCCGCACTTGACAGAGCAGCAAAATCACCGTTTGGGATGGGTTGGCAAGAATTTGTCACCGAGCACTGCTGGGATGCAACTTGGGGCAACGACAGTATTCCTAGGTCGACGCGTAGTTTGATCACGGTAGCTATTCTCGCCGCAACTGGAAAGCCACAAGAACTCGCAGCACATATTCGGGGCGCACAACGAAATGGATGCACGAAGGAAGAGGTTCGCCAAGCACTTATTCAGGCGGCAACTTATGCTGGCGCTCCTGTTGGTGTCGAAGGATTTCGAATTGCCAACGAGGTTTGGGAGTGAGCCAAGCCCAGACTATTCAGCGAATTTTCTTTGTTGGCCTTGGACAAATGGGTTTTCATTTAACCCAACACGTAGCAACAAGATCAAAGGAATTCGAAATTCCTGTTTATGCATTTGATCAGAGCGAGATTGCCAGGCAAAGAATTGACGGAGCAACTGGAATAACGACTACCTCTCACCTGAACCACAAACTTTCAGCAAATGATGTCCTCTGTCTTAGCGTTCCAGATGGGAAGTCAGTCCGATCAATTGTTGAGAGTCTCGGATCACTTGAAGATGCACGAGGTCTCCTCATTATGGATTTTTCGAGTGTTTCACCATCAGATGCTCGAGAGATTTCCGCAGAACTTGTGGATTTTGGTATTCGATATGTCGATTGTCCAGTAACTGGTGGAGTGTTAGGTGCCGAACTAGGTACTCTTACGACAATTGTTGGATCTTCGCACGATTCGCTGAAACATGCTGAGTGGATTATCGATTCCTTTTCGAGTCGAATCGTTTTTGCCGAAAAAATTGGATTTGGGGCTCTTCTTAAATCGCTCAATAACATGATCGGCAACATTGCTGCCATTGCATCCATGGAGGGAATAATCGTTGCAAAAAGAGCTGGTATTTCCGATGAAGTACTACTTGAAGTTCTAAATAATGGAACCGCACTCACCTATTTTTCGCAGATTAGATACCCGAAGTACGTTGCAACAAAACAATTCAATGCTGGTATGCGCGTTGGTCTAGTTAACAAAGATTTGCAAATTGCCATAGATGCGGCAGCCGAGCTTGACTGCGATCTCATTTTTTGCTCAACAGGCCAAAAGATGTGGTTAGAAGCACTTGCGAAACTTGGGCCAGATGCAGATACAACTTTGATGATGGATGTTGTCACCCAAAATACAACTGGTCAAGATATCTACGAACTATTTGGAGAATAAACCAATTGCGCTTTACCACTCTGCTGCAATAAATTGAGTCTCGCAAAATTCGTAAATTCCTTCACTTGCACCTTCGCGCCCTATCCCGGATTGCTTCATTCCACCAAACGGTGACGCCGGATCCGACATATAACCACGGTTTATGCCGACCATTCCACATTGCAATCGCTCACCGACATTTAACGCTTTACTGAGATCCCGACTATATATATATGCAGCGAGTCCCATTTCGGTATTATTCGACCATCCAAGCATCGTGTTTGTATTGTTGAACTGAATTATTGGTGCCACTGGAGCAAATATCTCTTTGCTTACAAGTGTTGAATCTGGATCAACCAGATCAAGAACTGTCGGAGAATAAAAATAGCCTTCTCGATCAAGTCGCCTTCCTCCAGTAACGATTCGGGCTCCTTCGCTTACTGCAAGACTTACTAGAGTTGATGTTTTTTCAATTGCGGTGGATGTGATCAATGGTCCACACCCAACTCCTGTCTCGAAGCCATTACCCACAACGACAGCACTCATTGCGGCCGCCAATTTGGTTGTGAATTCTTCGGCAACACTTTCGTGAACAAAAAATCGATTTGCAGCAACACAAGTTTCGCCTGTATGTCTCATCTTTGAAACCATTGCACCGATAACTGCTGCATCAACATCAGCATCATCAAAAACTATGAATGGAGCGTTTCCTCCTAATTCCATTCCTACTTTTAGGACCCGGTCTGCGCTTTTTCTAAGAAGGAGCTTTCCAACATCGGTAGATCCAGTAAACGACACCATCCGAGTAGCACTGTGGCTAATCGCAGCATCGAACCACGGACCTGGATTATTTGTTGGAACAATATTGACCAGACCTTTCGGGACTCCTGCTTCACCCATAAGTTCCCCGATGCGAAGTGCGGTAAGTGGGGTTTCAGCGGCTGGTTTTACTACTGCGGCATTTCCAGCAGCTAATGCTGGCGCAAGTTTTCTCGTAATCATCGCGGCTGGGAAGTTCCAAGGTGTAATCATCACCACCACTCCTACCGGGGGGTGTCGTACAATAACTCTGTTGAGACCTGAGGGAACCATCCCAATCGTTCCGTGGATTCGAACTGCCTCCTCTGCATTCCAACGAAAAAACTCAGACGCGTAAGCGATCTCACCCTTTGCCTCCGCGAAGGGCTTTCCATGTTCTTGAACTATTAACGATGCCAGCTCATCAGCATGATCAACCATTATCTGCCAACAAGCCCTCAATACCTCTGAACGTATACGAGGTGTCTCGCTAGCCCACTTGGTTTGAGCGATGGATGCAACCGAAACGGCACTCTCAGCATCTTTCGGAGTTCCCGAAGCAACCTTTGTAATTTCATTACCAGTAGAAGGGTCGGCCACGGAGATTAGTTCTCCATCTGACCCATTCTGCCACTTACCATCGATCCATAATTGAGTTCTCATTAACGCTCCGATGTCGAAATTTCAGGACTTTAAATACCCCAAGGAGCAACTTAGTCTGCCGACTTCCATTCCACCGGCAGACTTAGCGGTCCACGATGTGATGTATTCGGAGAATACAAATATGTTGTCGGCACAAGCTGCAATCCGTGTAAGCGTTTAGTGAGAACATCGAGAAAAATACGTAGTTCCAATCGAGCCAGCGGAGCGCCAAGGCAATAGTGGGCACCGTACCCAAACGACACATGATTGCGCGCATTTTCGCGGTCAATGTTCAGTCGGTTTGGATCTTCAAATAGTGCTTCGTCACGATTTGCCGACCCTAATAATGTCATTACCTCGGCACCAGCGGGAATTTCAACTCCCGATAAAACAACTGGACATTTTGTTGTTCTGCGCCAAGCAATCACACTACTTTCAAACCGAATTGATTCTTCTACAGCGTTAGGTATCAAAGTCGGGTCATTTGCAAGTCGATCCCATGTCCCAGGAGTTGAAAGTATGGCTCGAATCGCATTTGCAGACTGATTGGTTGTCGTCTCGTGTCCCGCCATAAGAAGCCCAAATAGAGTTTGTGCGATTCGACCCTTATCAAAATCTTCTGGTTGTTCTTCGGATAATCGACGCAGTAGTTCGCTTGTATAATCCTCTCCGGGATTCTTCTCAAGAGTCTCGACTAAATCAAAGCAATACTGTAGATAATTGATAAAGTCAGGTAGTTGCTCACGAACTTCCTCATCAGAAGGACGTCCCCATGTCAAAATTGCCCGACCAGCAGACCAACGTTTTACAGTCTCAATGTCCGCATCAGGAATACCGAGAAATAGAAATAACACCTGCGCTGGCACATCAGCAAGCATTTTTTCAATGAGATCACAACTTAAGTCACCTGCAAATTTATCCACGCACGTCTCAACCAAGCGTCGGACATGGGGTTCAAGCCACCCAATTCTGCGAACGCTAAATGCATCACGTAGAAAATGACGAACATGTGTATGTGATGGAGCATCGTTATTGGAAAGATTTGGTCGCAACCCGAAACCATGTGAATTGAATTCGTCTACCGCATCTTTCGGCCAAGGAGTAATCGGAGACTGAGCATTAACCGCAGAGAATCTGTCAACATCTCTCATTACCGTGCGAACATCGTCATACTTTGACACAACCCAATGTTTGATTTCTGAACTAAAAAAAACTGGTGCCTCCGCACGGGCACGCTCAAAAACTTGGTAAGGAAAATCAAGGTAAGGCGAGTCAAATGGTGTGAACTCGGCATCAATTTGGCTCATTGGACAGCGTGAGGCTTCAGATTCACCTGACGTAGAAGCTGTTAAATGGGTTGACATTGAGACAATAGTGACGAAATTTTGAAGATATGTAAAGCAAATCTATATAGACTTTGAATTAAGTTAAACTTATGTCAATTGATATAACTCTCCGGCAACTGGAATACTTTGTTGCCACTGCGCGAGCTCAATCCATGGCGGTAGCTGCAATGTCTCTGCATGTTTCACCTGCGGCGGTTTCACTCGGAATACACCAACTCGAACAGTCACTCGGCATGAAACTCTTTATTCGAATTCGACATCAGCCACTTGCACTTACTGCCGCTGGTCGAGAATTACTCGCTGATGCTGTCACCACAATTGCATTAGTTGAAGATGTGCAAGCCAAGGCTGTTGATCGGATCCAAGAACTCAGCGGTAATTTGCATTTTGGATGCTTCACTACATTGGCCCCGTTTGTTCTACCCCGACTCGTGGCGGATATTTCAAGGCTGCATCCAAAACTCTTACTCGAGACCCAAGAAGCAACACTTGATGAACTTCAAAATCGTATTTTGGATGGCTCGATTGAAGTTGCCTTGATTTACGGGTTGGATCTTCGTCCAGGAATCAAGGTTGAGAGCGTCGGTGAGTCTTTTCCCTATGTTCTGTTGCCTACAAACCATCGATTTGCAAACCGAAAATCAATCCGATTGAAAGATCTTGCGAATGACCCAATGATTTTGCTCGACGCACCTCCAAGTAGGCACCACGCACTGGCAGTACTCGGCGAATTTGGCATTAGACCTAACATTGCTCGGGTTACTTTAAATTTTGAAACTGCTCGCTCATTTGTCGCGAGTGGGCATGGCTGGGGATTTCTGGTCCAGCGCCCATATGGAGACGAAAGCTACGAAGGTATCCCATTGGTAGTTGTCCAAATACAAGATGCTGTAGAACCGGTTTCGATCGTCGTTGCTTCTGCAGCTGGAGCCCCAGCTTCACGGCGAGTAACAATCTGCACAGAAATTTGTAAAACAATTTTGCGGCGAAACTAATAAGCAAGTCGATAAAAAATCGTATACGATAAGTTTTCCGGTCGTCAGCTCAGGGGGAACCAAATTGAGTATTTCCGAGAAACGGAAGCAAAGATTAGGGTTCATCGGCCTTGGAATTATGGGGCAACCTATGTCGGGACATCTCGCGCGCGCAGGGTTTCCACTTTCGATTTATGACGTAAGCGACCGTGCGATGGAACAACTTAAGTCAAACCACCCCGACATTAGAACTTGTGATTCGCCCGCCGATGTTGGCGCACAATCCGACATCGTCATCACAATGCTTCCAGATGGCGCCCAGGTGCAAAAAGCTGCAATTGGGTCTGACGGCTTGATTAACTCGATGAAAGAAGGATCGATCCTACTTGACACATCATCCGCCCAACCTTGGCTCACTATCGAAACAGCTGCGAAATTGGCCACTAGAGGTATCGAGATGATTGATGCCCCAGTATCTGGTGCCCAATGGGGCGCCGAAGAGGCAAATCTTGTTTTCATGGTAGGAGGGTCTCTTCAGAATGTTGAAATTGTTCGTCCCATTCTTGACTTGCTCGGACGCGCCGTTTTCCATTGTGGTCCATTGGGATCCGGCCACATCATGAAATGCATTAATAACACCATCACGGCAATGACCTTTCTCGCCACAGTGGAGGGTCTCACATTGGGCAAACGGGCCGGCCTTAACCCGGAAGCTATGAATAAGGTACTCAACGAATCTACTGGTGGTTCATGGATCACGCTTAACCATATTGAGCAACGGATCTTAAGTCGAACATTTGATGACCCGTTTCGATTGGAATTGATGTTGAAGGATATAAATATTGCAGGCAATCTTGCCCGCAACCTAGAGCTCCCAACCCCATTTTTTAACCATGGTGCCGAAGTTTACGAATCTGCTCATGAGCACGCCGGACCCGGAAAAAGCCTTAGCGAGTTGGCAAGATGGATCGAAAAACTCTCACAGGTAGATCTCACCCCGGGTTCACTATCGGCGTAAAATCATATATGATCCAAGGCGTGACTATTCCGAGCCCAACTAAAGTCATCGCAACTCACCTCACATATAAGAGTCGAGCGGCTGAACGAGGCAAAAACCCTGCTTTTCCCTCATATTTCCTTAAACCAACTTCGAGTATCACACAAAGTGATGTACCAGTTTGTAGACCAAGCGGGTGCGAATTACTCGCCTTTGAAGGTGAAATAGCAATCATTATCGGGAAAAAAGCTTTCAGAATCGACCCATCAGAAGGTTGGTCGCATGTTGGTTGGATAACTGCGGCTAACGACTTTGGTGTGTACGACTTACGCTATGCCGACAGCGGATCGAATCTTCGTTCCAAAGGAATCGACGGATTTACGCCATTAGGACCAAATTATATTAATGCGACCGAAGTAAACGAAAGCGAAATACGTCTTCAAACTTGGGTCAACGGGAAAATGGTGCAGAACGCTCTCACTGGAGACGAATTGCTTTTTACTTTAGGAACCATCGTTGCTGATCTGGCAAGACTAATGACGCTAGAACCGGGCGATATTATTTTAACAGGCACACCTACTGGATCAACGATTGTTCAACCTGGTGATGTAGTCGAGGTAGAAGTTACTAGCGGAACCTTCTCGAGTGGTCGCCTAGTCAGCCCGATTATTGAATCTCCAAATATTTTGGCGAACTTTGGAGCAATGCCACGCATCGATGACGATTCGCGTTCTGCTGCGATGGGAAATGCCGATGCTGCCGAGATCACCAACATCCTGGAAAATCAGTTTGGGGATTTGGTGAGCAAAGCACTGAGTCAGGTGAGCACTGCAACAATTGCATCGCAACTCAATAAACGTGGACTTCACGGTTGCATGTTGAACGGACTCTCGAGCAGTCACCCAACCAAGAGGATGATCGGGTTTGCACGCACAGTGCGATATTTACCGTTGCGAGAAGATATTGCACCAACGAAATCAGCGGGCATGAATGCCCAAAAAAGTGCAGTTGAAAGCATCAAGCCAGGAGAAGTTTTGGTAATAAGTGCTCGTGGAGAAACCAACGCGGGAACTATCGGAGACATTTTGGCATTGAGAGCCCAAATTCTGGGTGCGGTTGGAATAATCACCGACGGAGCCATACGAGACAGTTCTGCGATTGCAGCGCTGGATATTCCAACCTATAGCGCATCCAGTCATCCTGCAGTTCTAGGCAGAAAGCATGTTCCTTGGGAAACCGATGTAGCAATCTCCTGTGCCGATGCCCTGATCATTCCTGGGGATCTATTGGTCGGCGATGCAGACGGCGTTGTCGTATTGCCAATGAATCTTGTCGCCGAAATTATAGAAGCTGCTTTAGAACAAGAATTTGAAGAACAATTTATTGCTCAGCAGATTGCACTCGGTAAAGGCGTAGCAGGTTTATATCCAATGAATGCCGAATGGCGAATCACTTTTTCAAAGTGGAGAGAAAGGAAATCCAACAAGTGAAGAATGCAAAAAGAAACAACAGAAGAAGTCAGTTCCTGGCAGGTCCGGGAGAAATAAAATCAAAGGGCGATCATGCATACGACTTTGTTCGTCAAAAAATCATTGATGGAATTGCTGTTCCAGGAGAACGCCTAATCATTGATTCGCTAGCGCGAGAAATGTCTATAAGTGTTGTTCCGGTTAGAGAAGCCATTAGACGCCTAGAGGCAGAAGGTTATGTAACTTTCACTCGCAATATTGGGGCTACCGTATCGAGTATCAACTTGGATCGTTACCCAGAAACTGTTGAGGCTGTTGCCGTAATAGAAGGAGTTGCGATTGGGCTCGCCGCAGCTCACCTCACAAAGAAAGACATTGCAAAGGCTCGTGACCTCAACAACCAGATGATAAAGCACATCGAAAATAACGAACTTGGCGAATTCTCGATTGCGAACAAGAAATTTCATGAAATTCTCTACTCGCGTTGCCCAAACCGCCGCATTCTCAGCATGGTTGTCAAGGAATGGGAACTACTCGAAACGACTCGACGGGGTTCAACATTTTCCTATATTCCGGCCCGCACGAGCGGCAGCGTATTCGAACACGAAGAACTTCTCAGAATGATTGAAAGCGGTGTGAGTTCGAGTGAAATTGAAAACTTTGCTCGTAACCACCGCATGGCCACGGTTCGATCTCTTTTGCAACACCTTGGATCAGCAATGACTATGGAACAGAACAATGAAAGTGAGGTAATTGCGTGAAATTTAGATCCAACCCTTCCGTCATCAGAGGTTCCATTGCGCCAGTTGTAACTCCATTCCTGGAATCCGGTGACGTTGACCATGAAAGTCTTAAAAATCTCGTTCAATGGCAGCTCAAGTCAGGTTCTCACGGTATCTCTATCGGCGGCTCTACTGGTGAACCAAGCACTCAGACGATCGCAGAACGTATCGATGCGATGCGAACAGTTGCTAACGAAGTTGCTGATTCGGTTCCATTCATCCCTGGAACTGGTTCGGGGAAACTTGATGAGACACTCGAGCTAACCGAGGCAGCAATATCACTTGGGGCAGATGCGGCGCTGGTAATTACTCCTTATTACTCACGACCAACTCAGGAAGGTCTCTACGAATGGTATTCGATCGTTGCAAGAACCTTTCCAGATATGCCGATAGTTCTGTACAACGTTCCAATTCGCACGGCAGTAGATATCGCACCTGAAACTGTCGCTCGATTGCGTAGAAATCACGACAACATTGTCGGGATTAAGGAAACTACAAAAGATTTTGAACATTTTTCACGAGTGTTCCAATTGTGTGGACGAGATATCTTGATGTGGTCGGGCATTGAACTTTTATGTCTTCCACTCCTCGCATTAGGGGGAATCGGATTCATTAGTGCTGCTGCCAACATGGCACCACGGGCGGTTGCGGATATGTACAACTATTGGATGCAAGGAAAAACGGAACAAGCATTAGAAATTCACTACGCCCTTCACCCACTCGTTGACTTAATGTTTGTGGAGACAAACCCAGCACCAATAAAAAATGTTTTATTTAGATCTGGGCAAATTAGTTCTGACCACGTCCGACCTCCGTTAGTAAAAGTAACCAGACCTGGTGTAGCAAAAATCGATAACTTGCTCGTCGAAGGAGCACAAATGCTTACGGGTCAGTTACTCAATTTAGCAACTAATTTACGAGGTTCAAATTGAAATTAGCTGCCAAGATCCCGAAATTCATCCGCCACTACATCAACGGAACGCATGTTGAGAGTATTGGCGGTGAAACGATACCCGTAACTAATCCAATTTCTCAACAGCAGTACGCAACTTTGTCGGTCGGATCCACCCATGACGTTGACCTCGCTGTCGCGGCTGCGACTTCGGCATTTCATGAAAGTGGTTGGGCTACTTTCTCCGCTCGCCAAAGATCAACTGTGCTTCATGCCATTGCTGATGCAATTGAGCGCCGTGGAGATTTATTGGCTGAATTCGAAACCTTTGATACTGGACTGCCAATAAAGCAAAGCCGTGGCCAGGCGTCACGAGCGGCCGAAAACTTCAGATTTTTTGCTGAAATTTGTGGATCAATTCACGAAGACGCTTTTCGAACAAATGCCCAAATTGGCTATGTGATTCGCAAACCTAAAGGTGTCGCCGGACTAATCACTCCGTGGAATGTTCCATTCATGCTTGCCACATGGAAACTTGCTCCATGCCTCGCTTCTGGATGCAGTGTCATTTTAAAACCTGCGGAACTAACTCCCCTGTCAGCAAGTATTTTTCCTGAAATCATGGAAGAAGCTGGATTGCCAAAAGGAGTGTTCAACATGGTTCACGGCATTGGCGAAGACGCAGGTGCGGCGTTGGTTGCACACCCAGGTGTCCCATTGATTTCCTTCACTGGGGAAACGACGACTGGGAAAATTATCATGCGTTCGGCTGCCGACAACCTTAAATCGTTGTCAATGGAGCTTGGAGGTAAATCTCCCTGCGTTATTTTCGCGGATGCTGACATTGAAAGCGCTCTGAATAGCTCGCTCTTTGGCGTGTTCTCACTCAACGGCGAACGTTGCACAGCCGGTTCAAGAATTCTCGTTGAGCAATCGATCTACGATGAATTCGTCGACAAATTTTCCGAACGCGCGAAAAATATTCGTATTGGTGATCCATCAAATCCCGAAACTGAGCTTGGAGCACTTGTATCAACTGAGCATTATGAACGAGTTTTGAATTATGTAGAGGCTGGCAAAAATGAAGGTGCGCGGCTAACAGCTGGAGGGTCACGTCCTAAACACCTCAGCTCTGGCAACTATCTCTCTGCCACCGTGTTTGCTGATGTCAAACGTGACATGAGGATATTCCAAGAGGAGATTTTTGGACCAGTGGTCTGCATCACACCGTTTAAAGACGAAAAAGAAGCTATCAGTTTGGCAAATGACACCCGATATGGACTAGCGGCATACATTTGGACGACAAACTTACAACGCGGTCACCGCGTAGCGCATCAAGTCATAGCTGGAATGTTGTGGCTAAATTCGCATAACGTTCGTGACCTTCGCACTCCGTTTGGTGGGGTTAAGGCGAGCGGTTTAGGGCGCGAGGGTGGCCAACACAGTCTGGATTTCTTTACCGAAACAAGTATTGTCCACATTGCGTTAGGAGACACTCATGTCGCCAAGTTTGGAGCAAAATAATATGTCCGTGATCACTCCGCCAAATATCGTTCGAACAGCATATGCCGAACTAATTGTCACCGACCTAGAACGCTCACGCTGGTTCTGGGTTGAGATGCTTGGATTTGTGATTACAGCCGAAGACGCAGACGCGTTATACCTACGTGGATACGAAGAGCTCTCCCACCATAGCCTTGTCCTGCGGAAAGGCAAAACTGCAGCTAATGCTTGCATTGCATTCCGGGTTTGGGCAGACAACGATATTGACATTGCGGCAGCTTGGTACTCCGAAAAAGGTTGCCGAGTTGAACATCGAGGTGCGGGAAGTACTCGCGGTATCGGTCGATGTGTTCGCGTCGAGGACCCATTTGGATTCACGGTCGAGTTTTTCAATCAATCCGACAAAGCTGAGCGACTGTTACAAAGATTTGACCTCTACAGGGGTGCGGCAATTGCTCGCATTGACCATTTCAATATTTGTGTAAATAACCCACAGAGTGCGTTTGATTTTTATACTTCACTGGGATTTAGATGCTCTGAAACAATCGAAGATGACGAACGTCTCTATGCATCTTGGATGTACAGAAAACCAAGCGTCCATGACATTGCAACCACTGGCGGGGCAAGTCCAAGATTGCATCACATTGGTTTTTTTACTCCTGAATCGCAAAATATTTTGCGAATCTGCGATGCATTTGGGGCCCTAAATCAGCAGAAACATATTGAACGTGGTCCAGGACGTCATGGCGTCTCAAACGCCTTTTATGTCTACCTGCGCGATCCCGACGGTCACAGAATTGAGATTTACACCAGTGACTATTTCACCGGCGACCCAGATCACGAAACCTACCGGTGGAGTGTGGCTGATATGCGGCGAAGAGATTTTTGGGGGGCAGCGGTCGTGCCAAGTTGGTATGCAGAAGCTAGCTCTGTCTTGAATCTTGATGGCCAAGTAGTCCCATCTAGCGAACTAACTGTTCAACCTTCAGAAGCAGTGGTCGGAGCAGATGGATTTCGATAGTCATACGAATTAATTCAATACTAAGGAGAAAAAATGCCATTACTACCACATCATGCTGATCAAGTTGGAAGCCTTCTGCGCCCCAAAAAACTTGCCGAAGCAAGACTTGCATGGAAGGCCGGACAATTATCGGCTGAGTTATTGAAAAAACTTGAAGATGAGTGCATTATCGATTTGGTCCAAAACCAAGAGCGAGTCGGCATTGGGGGCATAACCGATGGTGAATTCCGACGGGATTGGTGGCACTTAGATTTCCTCAGTGGTTTCGAAGGAATCGACCTAGCGCAACGCGAGAGACCAGCAAACTTTCAAGGAGAAGGCGAGAGCCCTCCAATTCCAGTCGTAACTGGAAAGGTTCGCCACACCAAACCCATATTCGTCGATGCATTTTCATTCTTGGCAAGTATCTCCAAGAATATAACTCCCAAAATTACGATCCCTGGACCAGGAATGGCGGCATTTATGGGAGGCCGAAAAACTATCGATCAAGGTGCCTACCCAAACCTTGACGAATATTGGGAAGATCTGATAGTTGCATATCGAAGCGAAATAGCAGCACTGTACGCGGCCGGTTGCAGGTATTTGCAGCTCGATGACGTCAGTTTTGCTTACCTTTGTGACCCGGAATTTCGAAATCAGATGTCGGCCCGCGGTGACAATGCTGATGACATGATCATTCGCCATCGAGATGCGATGAATGCCGTTATCGCCGACCGACCCAGTGATCTTTTCATTTCCACACACATGTGCCGCGGAAATTTTCGTAGTAGATGGGTTGCAAGCGGTGGTTACGAACCTATTGCTGAAAGAATCTTTGGTGGATTAGATGTAGATGCTTTCTTTCTAGAGTTTGACAGTGAGCGATCTGGTGGGTTTGAACCCTTACGATTTCTCGCTCCCGGAAAAACTGCAGTACTCGGATTGATCACTACAAAAACTGCAAGCTTGGAACCAGTTAACGAAATAGTCAAACGTATTGAAGAAGCATCAAAAATTGTTCCACTAGAACAACTCGCACTAAGCCCACAATGCGGTTTTTCGAGCACTCACCACGGCAATGATTTAACCGCTAGCGACCAATGGCAAAAACTCGAATTGGTCGTAGAGGCGAGTAATCAGGTTTGGGGTTAAATACCGATCCGTTGAATTGACATTAGCGATTCTCTATTTAATGAAGTAAAAGCAGGTACCGCCTCGATATTTTCCTGTAGTTGCTCTACTGATGACGACCCAAATAGCAAACTGGACAGAACAGGGTTCCCCAGTGCAAACGATAACGCTAAGTGAGTTGACGAAATATGAAGGGCTTCACTCGCTTTAGACAATTCAATCGCTAATTGCTTACCCTTGCTGGCAATCTCATTCGCTTGGTCATGAGTTGCTCGACCACTCTCACCTCGTAAATACTTTCCAGTCAACGTTCCACCCGCCAAAACATGGGATGCGACTAATCCAATATGATTGTCAACAAGAATTCTGGTCATTTCTGAATTTTCTACCCAATCTCTTTGCACAAGGCTGTAGGGCAATTGTGCGACACAGGGTCGAGCAACTCCCAATTGATCGGCGTAGTCAACCGCCAAATTTATTTGATCATGCTGCCAATTTGCTACCCCCCAAACTCGAGCCATTCCTGACTCTATGATTTGCCTGATTTGCTCCACTGCACCCCTCACACCAACTTCAGCTGGAGGTGGCAGACAGTAGATTAAGTCGACATACTCGAAGCGCATTCGATCAAGCGAGTCTTTCAATTCTTCCATTGCGGTCTGATGTGGCCACAAGCCCCACCACAACTTATTGGCAACGACTGCATCTTCGCGATTTGCCAACGTTTCACGAAATAGCTCGCCAAATACGACTTCTGAGTACCCCGTTTTGATCGGAGCAGTACCAGTTTCATCCGCATAATTCGCATCATCAAAAAAGTTGATCCCAGCATTAACCGCGCTCCGAAAAATCTTCTTGCTGATTTCCCTTGGGAGTCGATCTAAAGTTTTCCAGGAACCCAGCGACATAACAGAAACTTCGATATTGGATGAGCCGAGGCTTCGTAATGGAAGTTTTTTCATTGAGTTATTATATAAAATAGTGAGGTTAGGTCAGCACCCAGAGTTCAAAACTACCTAAAGGAGACACCAAAATGTTTAAAGTAATTTGGTTGGCTAAATTTCGTACCGATATTCCTCGAGAAGAAGTACTCAGATGGTGGCGCGGGCACCACGCCGAGTTGGCAAAAGCAACTCCGGGAATGCTCAGATACGTACAAAGTCACTGGGTTGAGTCTTTGGACCCTAACAACCATCAGCCAAACGGAACTCCCGTCTTTGACGGCCATGCAGAACATTGGTTTGCTGATCGAGAGGCATATGACAAAGCCATGTTAAGTAAAGAGTGGAAACTTACATTGATTGATGGACCGAATGGTTTCCAAGAATCACTGGTTGGTGGTTCCCTTGAAGAAACTGTAATCAGCTGGGATCCGATGAGCGATGGTAGAAACGATTCTTGAGATTTTCATAGTAACCAGAATTTTGAATGTGAATTAATTCAATTCGTCAAACCAATTACGTATTGTCGGAAGAGCTTTCTCGGATTTTGGAACATCCAGATTGAAGAGTCGTGAAAATTCGCCCTCATGAGGGGTGATTACGCAAGTTCCCGAAATTGATTCGAACAGTTTGTTCGGATCATTCGAAAAACTCGTAAGAGCATCTGCATCCAGCACAACAGGTACGCCACACTGCAATACTTCGAGAACCCGACTGCGCGTGAGGTCTGACACACCAAGACCCGGACCGAGCAGAATTGCCGAAATTTTGTGCTGCCTGACGATGTCGATGATCGAATCTGTCTCGAGAAGTGGAAGAACAATGGCGTATTCCATTGCTGATGCGTACGTGTTGACTCCATGTGGTGGCACAGCAATGGTGACCATGCCACTACCCACTCGCATTGCAGCTCGTGCTGCAAGTCGAGCAGCACCAGCCATTGGAAATCCACCAATAATCAAAATGTGTCCACGCGAATACTTATGTGACTCTGTTGTGAGATAGGGCAACCTATCAATCCACAGAGAAGAAGAATTAATTTTCGTGTCCAGAGACTTGACTGTAGTCACTTGTGGTACTTCGGCAACACCTGCGTCGTATAATTTATGTACAAACAGAAATGAGTTTGAATATGAACACCGTTCGCAAGATAGTCGTCGGAATAGATGGTTCGCAAAGTTCAATCAATGCTCTCGCTTGGGCGCTACGTGAAGCGAAGCGACATTCT
>Ga0194055_10000481_pt1 | contig 32139 bp, 28 predicted proteins | sample SepL449m_MetaG_FD_155482 | JGI IMG/M metagenome (GOLD analysis project Ga0194055, IMG submission 155482) | Anoxic zone freshwater microbial communities from boreal shield lake in IISD Experimental Lakes Area, Ontario, Canada - Sep2016-L442-9m | ecosystem: Environmental > Aquatic > Freshwater >... | reverse complement strand
GAGCGATCACAATATCCCCGCGCCGATGATCGCTGCGTGAGTTCATGGCGTGCAGCGTACGATTCAATCCGCAGCGAACAACAAATCGAGACATGTTGGAAGTTGCCAACCTGGGGAGGGTTAGGAAAAGTCGAACCGCAATGATTGAGGTTTTCAATCCTGAAGGCGAGTATTATATCCTCAATGGCGAGGCTGCGCAGCGAGCGTGGCATTGACTCTCGAGAAAAGCGAGCCGAGACGCATTCGCTCAAGCCTGCGCCGACTAATTCAAATCGCTTGCTACGTGATTCACCGAAGTACGAAAGCACAGGATGAAAAGAAGATTTCTGTTAAAAGCGAGCGGCCTGGCGGGATTGTTTGGCATTGCCGTATCGGAAGTGGGCGAACGTTCAGCGTGGGCTTACGGCAATGCGGGCTGTGAGGAAGGTGTCTGTAACGTCGGGGAGCAAGATGCATCGGCGGTCGCACGGGGAAGGGAGTTTTTGGTCGATCTGCAGTTGCCGGATTTGGATTTACTTCCCGAGTTTCGTGGGCACAACGTGTTTTGTTTGTACCACGACAATTACCTTGCGGCGAAGGTATTGGAAAAGACCCATGCCGATGTCGCAACACGGATATCGGCTGCGATTCGAAAGCATGGAGTGACGCAATCGGGCAAGATCGAAATGCTGTTCGGAGAGTCCGCTTTGCCGCTGCGTCATTACGAACTGCGGGATGTCGCGAAGGTAAACGGCTACCAGATTCGGTCGGAGTTCACCACCGATCGAATTCGAAGTCAGGAGGACATCGAAGGGTACGCGGACCTCTTATTGTTTTGTGCCATCGCGGACTCGGACATCGAACGGGCTCGACATGCATGGAAGAGCGCTCTTAAGAGTTGGGACGGCGTCGGATTTCATGACCGAGCGACAGCGCATTCGAGTCTGTTTGCGACGTACAAATTGAGCTTGGCATTGATCGCTGCCGGGCGTGATGGATTGGCAACCCCCGAGGATAACGAGATCCTCGCCTCCTGCCGGCAACGTTTGCGATCGGCCCAAGCCGAATCGGGTGGCTGGATCACCGACTATCGACCGGATGGATCGCTGGTAGGACAAGCTAATGTAGAAACGACCTGCTTGTCGATAATGGGGCTTTGCCGAGTGCCGTCTTAACCTAACAAAGATAGCCGTTCCGGAACGGGTTTGTTGGCCAGCCGACACAGCCAACAAAAGTCTACGTACGAGGCATATTCCAAGTGCCGAATCCAGAGAAATGGATCCCGCGAGGAGAGCTTGCCCAAGGCGAGCCCCTCCTTTCACCATATATCTTTGCTTCCCTCGCCCCGAGGGGGAGAGGGATCGAGGGTGAGGGGGCTGCGACGGCGCTGGTCTTGAATGTCACGCTGTGACGCGTCGCACAGCCCGCCTGAAACCTACCCAAGTGGATTGAATAACTCGTGCATGAGATCAAAGGGCGCAAATATCACGAAAACGGTTCGGCGAGTTCGACCCTTACGCTGGGGGTAGGCATCAAAGAATACTACAATGCGTACGGGTTCGATTGGCTCGCATAGTCACTCAAAAGTGTTTTTCAAATAGGTTGCGACCGCACACTACCGAAACGAGGGGCATCGGATGAAAGGGATGATCTTTACTGAGTTCCTAGAATTTGTGGAGCAGAATCATGGACTGGAGATGGTGGATAGTCTCATTACCAGTTGCGATTTGCCGTCGCACGGCGTGTATACATCGGTCTCGACCTACGATGTCGGAGAGTTGGTCTCATTGATCGTGGAATTGAGCCGCCGAACGGAGATCCCAGTCTCCAAGTTGATCTTTGAATATGGTCGGTATCTCTTCCAGTTTTTCGTGCGTACCAAAGGGGCGTTCCTAGTTCATTTCAGCTCTGCCGAGCAATTGCTTGCGTCCATCGAGAATCAGATCCACGTGGAGGTGCGCAAGCTATACCCAGATGCCGAGTTGCCATCGATTCGATACGAAAAAATTTCGGAGCGACATAGCAGAGTCATCTACGAATCGAGCCGGCCACTGGCGGATCTAGCGGAAGGATTGATCGTCGGAGCGGTAGCGCATTTTGGCGACCAGGTCGAGATCACACGTACGGATATCGGTGCAAAGGATGGCACCAACGCCGAATTTGATTTGAAAAAGACGCACTAGAGAATGAACCGTTATGCCTGACACGGTACTGTTCAAGCGCATGTATGAGCGAGAGCGGGAAGCTCGTAAGCGGGCCGAGCATCTACTCGAAGAGATGAGCATGGAACTCTACAACGCTTATTCGCAATTGAAAGCGAGTTCTGAGGATGTCTTTACTATCTTTCGAAGTGTGGCCGACGGAATTGTCAAGTTTGATGCCAACGGCAAGATCGAAACCGTCAATCCTGCCTTTGAAAAGATCTTTGGGTTCCGACAATCACTTCTCGTCGGCAAGTACATTCAGAGTCTGCTACCCGTTGAGGAATCGAGAAAGGTCCAACAAGAAGAGTTCTGGGTGCATCGATGCACGGCCGACCAGCCAAAATTTTCGACGCGCGGAGTGAATGCTCGAGGCCACGAGTTCGACATGGAGCTCTCTGCCAGCAAAGCGACTCAATCGGGAAGCCAGGAGGGCAAGAGTAGTTTTTTTTACGTGTGGGTCGTCCGGAACACGCAACAAATTAGAAATGTCGAACGCAAGATGGCGGTCAGTCAACGATTGGAAGCGATCGGACAGTTAGCGGCAGGCGTGTCCCACGAAATCAACACGCCCATTCAGTACGTCCATGAAAACACCAAGTTTCTCAAGGATGCATTTGAAGCCATGGACACAGCTCTATCGGGATTAGAGAACGAACTGTCTCAGCCTGAGCAGAACCTCCAAGGAATCCAAAGCCGTTTTAAAATTTTGTGCGAAGAAAACAACCTCGACTTCTACCGCGAGGAAATCACCAAAGCCATCGAGGAAACACTCCATGGGAGCAATCGGGTTATTTCGATTGTTCGGGCTATCCGCGAGTTTGCACACCCAGGCAACAATGAGAAGTCACTCTTTGCACTGAACCATGCGATCGCCAGCGCGATTACCGTATCCAGCAATCACTGGCGATCGCACTGCACCATCCATACGAGTCTCGCGCCTGACTTGCCGAGCATCCATTGCCATCCCGCAGAAATCAACCAAGTCATTTTGAACTTGCTCGTGAATGCCTGCGACGCAGTGGCGGAAAAGCTCGAAAAACTGGGGATTGTCGGCGACACAGAGGGCAATTCAGACAATCCCGCAGGGGGCACGATCGAATTCCGAACGTGGCGAGAAGGAGACAAGGTCAAATTGAGCGTCACCGATTCGGGTATTGGCATCAAGCCTGAAAACCTGGAAAAAATTTATCAGTTGTTCTACACAACGAAGCCGGTAGGCAAGGGAACAGGACAGGGATTGGCGATCGTGTATTCGATCGTGGTCGAGCATCACCATGGCAGCATCGATGTAGTATCGGAACCGAGCAAAGGGACGACCTTTACCATTTCCTTGCCCATAGGAAACGCGTAGTCCTTTTGCAACCCTTAACCGCTCCCTCACGTTTCCTTTTGGTTTCTCTCAACGGCTAAACACACGCAACTTGGATGAGCACACGCAAGCGGGGGAGAAAATCATTGCTGAAGTAAAGCCGATTATCCTCTTCGTAGACGACGATCCGATGTTGTTGGCCAGCACGAAGCGTCGGCTTACTTCGTTGGCTCGCGATTGGGATATGAGGTTCTTTGAGTCGGGACTATTAGCGCTGCAGATGATGGAAAGGGTCGAACCGGCTGCGGTGATTACGGACATGCGCATGCCAACGATGGACGGGATCGCCCTATTGACCGAGGTGTTGCAGCGTTATCCGCTAGCCGTCCGAATCATCCTGTCTGGACAAACCGAAGCCGAGAAAATGAATCACACGCATGTGGTCGCTCATGAAATATTGAGAAAGCCCTGCGAAGCCGAGCATATCCGAAATGTGGTCGGTTACTGCTTGAGAATCCGTGGTCGACTCTCGAAGCTGCCGCTTACTCGAGAAATTTTTGAGAGATCCTGGATTCCCATTTATCCGACCAGCATCAGCGATACTCTGATGCTCCTGCACGATCAGCACCCCTTGACCGAGCAATTGGTGGCGGCGATGCGCAGCGATCCCGAAGTCAGTCAGTTGGTTGTGAACCGATTGGCGAAAGTCCATGGTCGAGTGGCAACCCATCCCATGTCGACTAGCAACACGCCCGAAGCGGCGATTGCAACGATGGGGGTATTCGCGACGAAATCCGCTTTCTGCTTTGCGCGGATTGCCCGGCGAATTGTTGCCAATGTAGACCATCCGCTGTTGATCGACGTCCTCGATGATGGACTCAAATTGGGGCTGAAGGTATTGCATGCTGCTAGTCAATCCGGCAAACAAGCAGGATTCGGCGAAGAGTGTTTTATTGCGGCGATCTTTCAGGAAGTCGGCAAGCTGGTGATGTATGCCTGCTTTGGTGAGGACTACATCAACGTATTGATCCAGTCGCAGGATCGAGAAAGGAAGATGGCAGAACTCGAAACGTCCCAATATGGATACACGCACGCCGAAGTCGGTGCGTATTTGTTGTTGCAATGGAGTTTCTCAACTCACGTCATCGAAAGCGTTTGCTCGCATGAGGATGCTGCGCTCAGTTCACCCGAATCTTTGAGCAGCGTCGTGAACTTCGTACGCAACGTTGCCTGCAGCGAAATAACCGCAACGGGAAATTGACCGCATCCACCAACTTGATGCGACGTAAGACGCGGATAGGAAGAACTTTGTGCCAAGGATCGTGACGGACTTGTTTCCACCCGCTGACTAGGTCTATGTCCTTTTCGATCCTGGGCAATGAATCGTGGAATCTCGTGGGTTCATCTGGAATGTCTGCTTCGTCTTTCACTGGGACTACGAAGGGCCGTTTCGGAGTGTGTTGGACGGAAACGAATGCTTGGGTTGAAATGGTTCCGACGGGATGAATCCATGGAGGAGGCTTGAACGAGTGACCAGATAGAGGGAAAAACGCTGGTGCCCGAGCTTTTAGGCCGAAAGAGAACCGCCTAAGGCGTTTGTGTGCGAGTGCGATTTCTTTCTAAGAAACCCCCCCAGGACTGAAATTTATTTAGTGTTCACGGGAGGCTTCGACTGTGTTATTTACATGATCGGGGTGCGGCTTGAGGGGTAGCCAGATTCCCTCCCAGCAGATTTAAGGGTCGTTGGAGGCATTTTTTCAGTTATTTCGAAACTGGAAGGGATTTTCTGTCTTTGGCGCAAATCTTGCTCTTCGGTCTGTTTGGTGGCTTCAACAGCCCCCCCTAGGAAATAGGATCGAAGTAGGCGAACGCGATATCGAATGCGAGAAGGGTAGTCAGCCGAAGTGGAACGGGGATCCGAAACGATGGTGAATAAGCGAGACACGCGATCCAGTACGACCTTTGGAGGGGATTCTGAACCTCGCGGGCAGACCTTGCGGCGAGATTCTGAAACCGGTCTCAAGGGGCAACGTACAGACTTGGCTGTCTCCGTCGAGGAAGTGCAGATTATTGCGGTCGATGATGACCCGATGATGTTGAGGATTCTGCGATCGCACTTGCAAGCGGCAGGTTATTCTCCGATCGCGGTCGACAATGGGGATACGGCTCTCGAGATTATTTCCGCCGACACGGCGGTAGTCCTGCTCGATCTTCGCCTTCCTGGGAAAAGCGGAATGGAGTGCCTTCAGTACATTCGTAAGCATTATCCGAAGACTCAAGTCATTGTGTTAACGGCTTCGGACGATGTGAAGGACGCGATCCAAGCGATGCGGGAAGGAGCCAGTGAATACGTTCGCAAGCCATATAACAAGGAGGAATTGTTGGTCTTCATCGATAAAGCAATTTGCAACTGGAGGTTGGTTCGCGACAACGAGGGTCTGAAGGAGGTATTTCGCATTGCTATTCCGGTCAATATCGGACCGGTTTATTCCCAGGGGGATGAAAAGCTTGGCCAACACATCGCTCGGATTGCGGAACTGGATTCCACGGTTTTGATAGGAGGAGAGAGTGGCACGGGCAAATCGACGATAGCCCGTTTGATTCATCAACAGGGCCCACGGGCCGATGGGCCATTTGTCGCGGTCAATTGCGCTGCTCTGCCAAGAGACTTGATTGAGTCCGAGCTATTTGGACATACCAAAGGATCTTTTACTGGCGCCATTCATGATCGTCCGGGACGAATCGAGGTTGCTTGTGGAGGGACCTTATTCCTGGATGAGATCGGTGATCTTCCGTTGGAATTGCAGCCCAAGCTTTTGACGTTTCTGCAGGATCGAACCATCCAGCGCATCGGAAGCAATGATGTTCGCAAAGTGGATGTGAGGTTGATCGTCGCCACGCACCGCGATTTGGCTGCCATGTGCCAAGCGAACTGTTTTCGAACCGATCTTTACTATCGCCTAAATGTTCTCCGTATTGTGATGCCAGCGTTGCGAGATCGATTGGAGGAAGTTCCTGGCTTGGTTCAGAACATAGTGACTCGCATTGCCAAGCGTCAGAGAATCGCCATTCCGAGTATTGCGGACGATGTGTTGGAGCAATTGACTTGTTATTCATGGCCCGGAAACATTCGCGAGTTGGAAAATGTGCTTGAAAGAGCGGTCGCCTTTTGTCGCAACGGTCGAGTCGCAGCATCCGACTTGATGTTCGATACCGGTATGACAAGCATGATGGCGCGTCCCGCACCGGTCGGCAATTCAGGAAACGTCGCCAACGCAGGAAGCTCCTCGAGCATGTCCTCTTCAGGGGCATATACACCGTCTTCGGGCGGGTTTCGCGGTGGAAATTCGGACTCCGACGCTTCGTCACGAGTCGGGGCGCTATCTGGATTAACTCTGGATGAAATTGAACGGATCGCGATCGAGCAGACATTGGTTGCATGCCGAGGAAATAAAGCGAAATCGGCCCGTATGCTCGGGATCAGCGAGAAGAGTATCTACAACAAAATCAAACGATTGAGCGTGGTCGTACCAGGATCGGAAGAGGAACTCGAATGACACATTGGTTAGATCATGGCTCGATGGAAAACACGTTTGAATCGGATCCAGAGCTCGTGGTGGATTTGGTTCAGATCTTTCGTGACTTGCATCCGGGTTTGGAAGCCAGCATCGAAAAGGCGATTGGTCGGGGGGATTTTAGCGAAGTCCGCGAATCGGCCCATTTGTTGAAAACCCGGCTTTGGCTTCTTCACCTGCCGGACCTCGGGAAAAACGCAGAAGAATTGGAGCAACACGCATTGTCCCAGCGGCGGAGCGAGATGATGCTAAGCCACTTCGTGCTCAAGCGTAACATTTCTGAGGCGTTGACTGAGATCGATTCGTTCCTCGGGGATCACGTCAAGTGATTCCCATTCCGTTCAAGCGGTTCTCGAATTGATTTATCGAGAGATCCGCCGAGACCCTTCGGTTGCATTCTTTACTCGACGGATGCTGGCTGCCATTCAACGCTACGAATGTCTTGATGAAGTGTCCGTCTTTGAGATCCGGAACAAGGCTTTTTGTCCCATTTCCGGTCGGAGCAATCGAGTTTGAGCCTACGCAAGTTGGTTGGGCGGGTCATTGGGGGGCGGCGGGTCATTGAGTCGATGAGAGCATGCACCCTGGTTGAAATCTCTGGCTGACGCAGTGGTTTGGAGAGCCGTGGGTTGGGACAGCCCTATCGAACGGCGAAACCCTAATCGATGCACCAGCCGGTTTGCATCCGTTAATACCTGCCTGCCCCACAAAAACCGGGTGCTAACGCACTCCGGCTGATCGCTTTTTTGCTGCACAAGTGGATTGTTGCGAGCGTCTATCCCAATTTCAATGCGGTCTGTGTCGCCCAAAGAATTGGGGCGATCGACTCAGTGAATGGGATTAAAAGTCCCGATCATTCGGGTTTGAACCCTCGGGCAAGACGGGCAATTCCACACCGTCGACGAAGCTGATCAGGGACTTGCTCCGCTGAGGATGTTGTAGTTTTTTGACTGCCTTGCTCTCGATTTGACGCACACGTTCGCGAGTGACTTGGAAGATCTTGCCGACTTCTTCCAACGTGTATGCATAACCATCCGCCAGACCATATCGCAATTTTAGGATTTCGCGTTCGCGATAGTTCAGCGTCTGCATCGCTTCTTGAATCTGGAGTTTGAGCGTTTGCTGGTTGGATTCGTAGAGAGGGTCGTGATCGCGATAATCTTCTAGGAATTCGCCGAAGAAGCTATCGTCGTGATCTCCAACGGGCTGATCCAGGGAGAGAGGTTGTCGAGCCATCTTGATAACGACACGCGCATCGTCGAGCGAAAGGCCAGCCCGCTGAGCTGTTTCTTCCACGGAAGGTTCCCGGCCCAGTTCTTGGATAAGGTCCCGCGTGACTGCCCGAACTTTGCTCATCGTATCGATCATATGAACGGGAACGCGGATGGTCCGGCTTTGGTCCGCGATGGCGCGAGTGATGGCTTGTCGGATCCACCATGTTGCGTACGTGGAGAATTTAAACCCGCGTTCGTATTCAAACTTGTCCACGGCTCGCATCAAACCTGTGTTGCCTTCTTGAATCAGGTCCAGGAAGCTCAGGCCACGGTTGCGATATTTCTTGGCGATGGAGACGACCAATCGCAGGTTTCCTGCGGACAGGTCTCGTTTGGCGGCATCGTATTGAAGACGGTAGGTGTGTACGCGTTGAACTCGACGTGCGAGGGTAGATGGGGTTTCGTAGGTGATCCGCATCAGGTAGCGGAGTTCTTTGAGCAACGTTTCGAGCGTCGTGCCTTCTACGAAGCCAGTCCGCTTCGCTTCTGCGATTCGGAGTTTCAAGTTCGCCATTTGGCTCTCGAGGGTTCGGAGTTTGGTGAACATGGGTTCCAGCCGATTGGTGCGGAGATTCATTTCCTCGATCAATCGCACGGCTTTGTTTCGTCGGCAAACCAGTCTTCGCCAAGCTTGATGGCGTTCCGGGGTTGGGAGAGACCGGTTAATGGCGATGTAGTAGTCACCATGGTTGCGTAGAAGTAGATGCCTGAGTGTCTTGATATTCGGTCCGATGCGTCGCATGATGGCCACTTTTTCAGTGGCATTCGTTACGCTCACTTCGATGGTTCGATCCAGCCGCAATTTGCCGTCTCGAACTTGCTCGAGCAGTTTGGTGGCTCCTTGTAGCATGAAGTCCGTAGCCAACATCCAGTTCCGATAGAAGAAGCGAGTCTCTTCGATTTTCCGCGCGGCCGAGATTTCTTCCTGTCGCGTCAGCAAGGGAATCTCCCCCATCTGCATCAAGTACATGCGGACCGGATCTTCCGTGGCATCCACGACTTCGTCATCGTCGTCGGCGAAGAAATCTTCCTCGGAATCGTCATCGACTAGTTCGTCTTCGATCGATACGACTTCGTCGGTGTCGACATCTTCCTCTTCGTCTTCGTCATAGACAAAGCTCCCCGGCAGAGTCGCGAGCACGTCGGTGTCATCTTCTTGGAAGACGAAATCATCAGCGCGGTTTTTATCTTGAGAGAGGCGACGGGAAGCTCGTTTTGGCATGGTTGATTTTTCTGATCGATGAACGCAATAGGGGATCGCAATAGGGCCGACAGTGCCGCGAGATTCCATTCGCAGACTGAAAGACCACTTATGCGAGCACCATGCCACTCCCGATCCCGAGTAGGTCCATACTCTGGCCGAATCGCACAAAAGTCCAGGGTTCTTTGAGCAGAATAAATTTTTGGATGAGATGTCGATCACAGAATGCGCTGATGCGAAACCGATTCAGCATGTTTCCCGAAAACAACATGGTGCAGATTGGCAACAGGCTGCACCGAAGCGCGACGCGGAGCATTCAAGGTGGGATAGCGCGGGATACAGCGGTTAGAGGGGCGGCAGTTCGAGTGCCGACCGGACGAGTGACAGAGCCTGCAACTCTCGATCTCCCGCAGTTTTTTCAACGATGATTCGATGCTTCTCGAATTCTGCTTGGAGGAGGGAAGGATCGAGAAAATGACGACGGCTCAGTAGAATGGCCAGTTCCAACAAGCTATGTGCGGCGCGATTCCAACCCCAGAATGGCTTGAGTTCCCGCCACTCACCCGCTTGGCACTGGGCGATTGCCCGTTCCTCGGAGGTATCCCAGGCGATGATGGCGAGAGGTAAGGCTCGACACGCTTGCGCCAAAATCCAGCCGACACTTGGTTCGAATTGAGCGGGAGGGGAACCGTGGGGTGGGTTGCAGAAGCCCAGAACACTTTGCACCATCAATAGGCCGTCGTCGACGACATGAAAGACCGCTTGCGGATGTGCGTGCAGGTTTGCGTAGGTGTGCGAGGACTTGAAGGGCTTGAGGGTCCAGTGCCGCTGATCGCGATCGACGTGCGGGCCGATTGGGGACACGTGCATTGCACCATCGGCGGATTGTGTCGTTAGGATACCTTCGATGATCATGACAGGAACACGACTCGCCTCGCGTGCAATTCGAACGGAAATAGATTTAGGCCAGCGCCTTTTGAAGTTTCGCTATTTTGGTTTTTTCACGTGCTCGTGCTCAATCCGCCGAGGCGGATGGTGCTCGTGCCCGTAATCGAAAGGGCTTCTTCGTGCACGATTACGAACAGGAGCACGACAAGCCAACGTAAACATGAATTCGGGCTCCGACGGGCCACCGCTCTTAACATCTTATCATCGGCCTAGCCCAATCAATTCATTGGTAGGGAGGGCGACGCTCCTGCGGAGCCAGAACAGCCAAAGCTCGGCAGGAGCCTCGCACTCCCTTTGTATTCTCGCACTCCCTTTATATTCTCGCACTCCCTTTGTATTCTAGACGGGTCTGCGTCCCAAGGGATGTCTAGAGCTGTGACCGACAGGCTCGATTAGCGCAACTTCAAAGCTAGCGACCTTCGCGGAGACGTTCGCCTAAAAAATCATCCAGTTCAGGGATCGCGAAGATCTTTTGAACGGTTGTCTCGATATCGTATTCTACGCGGCGAAATTCAACCTTCGGCAAATCCAGAATGACGTAACAGCTGCGCCAATCGCCGTCGCGTGGCTGGCCGACACTGCCGACGTTGATCATGGTTTTTTCATCGCCAAGTGTGTAGCGATAGTTGATTTCATCCGGCCTGTGGAACTGCATGTTGAGGGTGAAAATGCCAGGCGTGTGCGTGTGTCCTTGAAAACAGTAGTACTGAATCATCGAGAACAGACGCTCCATCTTTCTGCGGTTATAGATATCCTCAGGAAACACATATTCGTTAATTGGATTGCGAACCGAGCCATGCACGAAGAGGGTTTTTTCCTCGATCCTGGTCCTCGGCATACGGGCTAGGAATTCCAGCCGTCTCAAAGATGCCTCTTTGTCTGGCCCTGTTTCCAGTTGCTTGCGAGTCCAAAAGATGGCTTGTTCAGCCGCTGCGCTGAATCCTTCTGGATCGATTAGGGCGCCGTAGTCATGATTGCCGAGGACGCAAGCGTGCATCTGTGAAACGAGGTCCAGGCATTCGCACGGATTCGGACCGTAACCGATCACGTCCCCTAAACAGACGATTCGATCGCATTTCTGCTCGTTGATGTCCTTGAGCACGGCTTGAAGTGCTTCCAGGTTTCCATGTATGTCACTTACGATTGCCGTACGCACGTTTTCTCTCTTGCGATCGTTTCGATTGTCATCCTGCCCGAGGATCCAGTGCCACAGATCGTGCCGACGTTGAGAAGGTTTATCGGCCCGTTCTCAAGCGATCTCCCAACATATTATCGAGATCGTCACCGGCTGCGTAGATCTTCTTGATGGTTGCCTCAAAGTCGTAAGGGACACGACGATAGAAGATCTTTTTTGCGGCATGGTCCAAAATCACATAGCATGCGCGATTGTCCTCGTCGCGAGGCTGACCCACGCTGCCGACGTTGATCATCAGTTTTTCATTGCCCAGGCTGAATACCCCATTGCACTTGGCGGGGGTGATGAATTCGAGGTCAGGCGTAAATACACCCGGCATATGGGTATGCCCTTGAAAGCAGTACTGAGGGACTCTCAAAAACATGCTTTCCATCTTGTTTTTGTCATAGATAGTTTCTGGAAAAACATATTCATTGGTGTTGTCGCGAGGGGAGCCGTGTACGAACAGGATTTTGTCCTGTTGGTGACTCTTGGGGAGTTCGCTCAAGAAGTCCCACCGCTTGTTCACGACTTGTGAGCTTCCTGTATCCAACTGATCGCGCGTCCAGTAAATGGCTCGCAAGGCGACCGGATTAAAGCCGTCCGGATCGAACAACGCTGCTTGGTCGTGATTTCCTAAAATCGTCAGCTTGGCCTTGCGACTGACTAGGTCCAAACATTCATTGGGGTTGGGGCCGTATCCCACGACATCTCCCAAACAGACGAGTTCGTCGACCCCCTGGGCGCTGATGTCAGCCAGGACGGCTTGAAGCGCTTCGAGGTTTCCATGGATATCACTGATCAGAGCCTGCCTCACATCCGACTCCTACCGTTCGGTTGGACAATCGTTCGGTCAGCGAAGCGCAGCCCGTAATTCCTTGTCTGCGGCCCGTCTAACGAACCAGCTATAGCCATCAAAGGATGGTGAAGTTGTGTCATAGTCGCTGGAATCGAGTGCAAGTGCGGAAGAAGGGAGGAATAGGAGGGACATGGTTCGTAGGGACGAGTGCAATTTGCAGCGTCAGGGCAGCATAGTCTACCCTATGGCGCAATCGACCGGAAACGTCGGCCATCGCGAGCCGTCCTCAGATTTCCAAGTCATGAATCTCTAAACGCTTTTGCAGCCTGATGAAGTTTAGTTGGCGACTTCAATTTTGGGCAGGGCCTCACCCAGAAGTACTCACCGGAATCCAGCCTTTTTGCCCTTCGAAGAGGGGTAGCATGAAAAGGACAGAACCCGATGAGGAAGGTCTATACGGGGCTGCATTGCTTCTGGGGCTGCATTCCTTTTGATCGGGCCGATGAATGGAGACCGTCTGACGCCACCGGGCAACAAGAATGGCCCCTAACGGTCCGGCTTGTCCGGTGCACGGTTTTCTTTTCGATAATCCCATGGGGCTTGTGGGCTCTCAGTTCCCCAAAGACCCAGTTTCTTATCTCGGGCCTTGGTTTCCAACGCAGCGAGCTCTTCCGACTTGTTGTAACGCTTGAAATGCCAGGCGTTTCCTGTCTCGATCATGATGGCATTGATATGGTCGTCTCCCACGTAGACTTGGGCCAAGAGGCGGTCGAAGTTGTCCTTTTTCGACCAAGTGACACGGATCGTTTTGTCTGCAAGGAGTTTGCGAAGGGCTTCAGTAGATTCCTTACCGAAGGGTTGTTTGAGTTCCGGCGCATCGGTCCCTTCGATTTGAATTTCAAGCTCTTTCCCGTCTTTGTCCTTGGCCTTGATCGAATCCCCATCGATGACTTTGGTGACGCGAGCTTCGACGGTTTCTTCGACTTCTTTGCTTTCTTTGTCGTCCGACTGGTTCGAAGCAGCGCTATCCTTCGCGTCTTCCGATTGGGACTTGGTCGAGTCTAATTTGGGAACCGTTTTATCCTGACCGAACGCGATTGAGGCGCCCGGCTCAATGCCGCACATTGCCAATGCGGAGATGGCCAAAAACGAGATACGGATCCAGGCGAGAATGCGAGAGTCGACTGAAGACATTATTCTGCTCCCATGGGTTGGTTGGTGAATCGATCGTTTCAATCCTACCGAACTCGGCGTTGGATTGGGGAACGTAGACAGCACGGTTGATCGGTGCTCATTGGATCGGTGCTCAATTGGGCAGGGTTCAATTGAACAGGACTCATTGTATCGAACGGCGCAGTCCCGGCTTCTGCCAGGATCGATGGAATAAAAATCTTCATCGATATCGGTGAAAGAAAAGGATCGGTATGCGTTGAGGGGTTGAATAGCTGGAAACGGTCGCATTCGAGCTACCCGTCGCACCCTCGAAGAGAATATAGTGTGAAGGGATGTCGGACAAACTCCGAGGATTTGCCATGGTGAGAGAAAAGAAGCAAATGGTTGCGCGGCGCGAGTCCATCGCGTGGCAGGGCCCTTCGTTGGCTTGGAAGGACTACCGTGCGTTGCTCGTTAGCTGTGCCGTACATACCGCAGCCTTTGTTTTACTCGGGCTGCTGATGATTCCACTGACCCGAGGAACGGGAAGAGCGACGTTGCAATTGGGCGCGATTATCGCGACCGATTCTGCCGAAGGGGAATCGTTTGACTTGGGAGGGAGTGCCGCGAACGCTAGCGATGCTCCGGAATCAGGAGGACGGTCTGCTCCCGCCCCTACTTTGGCGGAGAGTTCGGGGGCACCGATCTCCGTCTCGGACATCATGCAGGATCTGGTGGGATACGCTGGAAAAGGAAACAGCCCGGAAGGATCTGGGAGCGGTCTTGGTGATGGCCTATCCGGCACAGGGACATCGGGAACTGGTTCCGGTTCGGGCAAAACGACTGCCAGCTTCATGGGATTGCGCGGGACAGGATCCTCCTTTGCCTATGTATTGGACCGCTCCTCTTCGATGGACGAGTTTGAGGGGGCTCCGATGCGATTTGCCAAAGAGGAACTCCTTCGAAGTATCCAGTCCTTGAAAGACAACCACCAATTCCAAATCGTTTTCTATAACGAGTCGGCGGGTGCGCTATCTGCCAGCGGTGGTGGAGGACGGATGCTGTATGGCAATGAGACCAGCAAAGAAAAGGCGACGCGGTTTGTGAAGGCGATTCGTGCCATCGGGGGAACCGAGCACGTGCCGGGAATAAAAATGGGTTTGTCGTTCAGCCCGGATGTGCTCTTTTTTTTGACCGATGCAGCCGATCCCGCGATGAGCGAAGCCCAATTGCTCGAGATTCAGTCACGTGCTGAACGGAGTATGACGACCATTCACTCGGTGCAATTCAATCGCGGAGAGGCTCCTAACGACGGCGGTTGGATTCGGGACCTCGCGGAGATGAATCGAGGTACCTATCGCTATGTCGATATCACGAAGCTAGGAAATCCTTAGTCTTCTATCCATTTAGCCGTCGACCGCAAAGGAGTCGACGAAGGAGTCCTCGAGTTTGCTCCTCAGGATCATGGGCTCCGCTCATCCCGATTCGGGATCGGCTGGTTAGAATGTCAGCCCATGTCATAGCCAGGCCAATGCCGACCGAAACCAGGGTTGGAGTTCGCGGTTTTTTTCTGGCTGTATCGCTATGTTTGTTTCCATTCCGGATTTGTTCCGAAGCCTAAACCATGATTCATGAGTCTTGCCATGCCAAAAGTTATTGAATTGAATCATCCCTTGGCCTCGCATCACCTATCGCTGTTGCGAGATGTCAGCACGCCACCCGCTAGTTTTCGGCAACAGATCCGACTTCTTGCCATGTTACTGGCGGTCCGAGCGACGGAGGGCTTATCCCTCGTAGATCACCCTGTGGAGACACCGCTGACGAGGATGAATGGCTCCAGGCTGGCTCATCGCATCGCGATCGTACCGATTTTAAGAGCGGGACTTGGTATGGTCGAACCGGTCTTGGAATTGATTCCGGAGGCAGAAGTATGGCATTTAGGAATGTATCGAGACGAAGCCACAGCGCAGCCTGTTGAGTACTACAGCAAGTTGCCCGCCGACAATCCGGCCCATGTGGCGCTGGTCCTCGATCCAATGCTCGCGACCGGCGGGTCGATCCGTTCGGCCGTTGGAGCCATGAAAAAATGGGGGGTTCGCGACGTGCGAGTGTTGAGCGTGATTGCAGCTCCCGAGGGGATCCGGATCTTCCATGAGGAATTCCCTGACGTTCCTGTGTACGTGGCAGCCATCGATGAAGAACTGAATTCGCACAAGTTCATCGTTCCGGGATTGGGAGATGCCGGAGATCGTATCTTCAACACCTAAAAGGATCGGGATTTTGGTAAGATGCTCGGCCGTGAGAACGGTAGGGCTATCGCAGTTGCGGTGGTCCATTTTGGAACGACCCGTCGAGCCTGTTCCCACCAAGTACGCATTTCTTCCGTTGCTCGGTCGATCCATCGCACGCATTCCCTGTTTGAGTCGAGGAGCCTTTGAATTCTTCACTTCCTAATGACGGTAATCGGGACCCGACACAACTCCGGTCGCATCGTTGGTTTGGCCCCGATGACCTAAGAAGTTTCGGGCATCGATCCAGGCTAAAAGGGATGGGCATCGACGACACGGATTATCGCGAACGTCCCATCATCGGCATACTGAACACTTGGAGCGATCTCAACACCTGCCATTCTCACTTTCGAGAACGTGCGGAAGAGATCAAACGTGGTGTCTATCAAGCAGGAGGTTTTCCTGTCGAAGTTCCCGTCATGAGCCTAAGCGAGATGCTCATGAAGCCGACTACGATGCTGTATCGCAATCTTCTGGCGATGGAAACAGAAGAGGTTTTGCGTTCCCATCCGATCGATGGGGCCGTGTTGATGGGTGGATGCGACAAGACCGTTCCCGGATTGCTGATGGGAGCCATATCGGCGGATATACCTTCCATTTTCTTACCGGCCGGGCCGATGCTGCCTGCCTACTGGAAAAAAACGACTCTTGGGAGTGGTACCGACGCTTGGAAATACTGGGCGGAACGAAGCGCTGGAAATTTATGCGACGGCGATTGGCATGAGATTGAGAATTGCATCGCACGTTCAGCGGGGACCTGCATGACGATGGGGACCGCATCCACCATGGCCTGCATCGCCGAAGCGTTGGGATTTACACTCCCCGGAGCGAGTACCATTCCTGCAGTCGTTGCCGAGCATAGCCGTCTCGCAGTCGCGACGGGGCGAGCCGCTGTTGAAATTGCGTGGGCCCGACGCTCCCCGAGCCGACTGCTCAGCCCAGACTCATTCCACAACGCGATGGTGACGCAGCTAGCCATCGGCGGATCAACCAACGCTATCGTGCACGTGATCGCAATGTCCCGGCGAGCGGGGTATCCAGTGACTCTCGACGATTACGATCGTCTGTCTCAGTCCGTACCCTTGCTGTTAAATCTGCGGCCCAATGGCCAATATCTGATGGAGGATTTTCATCGCGCGGGCGGATTGCAGGGATTGTGGTTGCAACTGCGGGATCGATTGCGACTCGGTGGATTGCGAGTGGGAGGTGGAACGCTTGAGGATTCCATGCAGTCGGGTCAAATCATTGATGAGGATGTGATTCGTCCCCTATCCAACCCTATCGTTCCCCACGGAGGAACATGTGTGCTTCGAGGGAATTTGGCACCCAGCGGATGTGTGATCAAGACATCGGCGGCGACCCATTCGCTGTTGCAGCATCGGGGTCCTGCGGTCGTCTTTGAAGGCTATGCCGATTTGAAGCAGCGGATCCATTCCCCGGAATTGAAGGTCACGCCCGATTCAATATTGGTTCTGAAAGGTGCCGGGCCCGTGGGAGCGCCTGGATTTCCAGAATGGGGGATGTTGCCGATCCCCGAAAAACTGCTCAAGCAAGGGGTGCGCGACATGGTTCGTATCTCGGATGCGAGGATGAGCGGAACCAGCTACGGAACATGTGTGCTCCACGTAGCTCCCGAATCGGCCATCGGTGGACCGTTAGCCTGGGTTCACGACGGGGACATAATCGAACTGGATGTTCCGAACCGAAGACTGCAGTTGTGCGTTTCCGAGGAATTGCTCCAACAGCGGCAGCAGCAATGGTCATCCGCTCATACAGTTCCGTCGCGAGGGTACCTGCGTCTTTTCAGTCAGCACGTGACGCAGGCGCACGAGGGCTGCGACTTCGATTTCCTCGAGGGGAGCGATCCCGGTCTCGAACCCAACATCTTTTAACGATTACCAAAACAACATGAGCTCCAATCCCTTTGTTTCACGACTCCGCTCTAGCGTCATCGCGGTTCCCCCTTTGGCGCGCGATGCTTCGCTCGCTGTCGATCGGGCTGAGAATGCCAAATTGATCGGCTACCTAAAGTCGGGAGGGGTCCGAACATTGCTCTATGGCGGCAATGCCATTTTTTATCATATCCGCCCTTCGGAATTCGAAGATGCCGTTCGCATGCTCGTCGATGAGGCAGGTGAGGACACATGGGTTATCCCATCGCTGGGCCCTTCGTTTGGCTTGATGATGGATCAAGCCGAAGTGTTGTCACGCCTTCCCGTTGATACGGCCATGGTCTTGCCACAGCGAGAGGTCGCCGATGTGATCGGGATCGCCGAAGGGATTCGACGCGTTGTCGATCATCTCGGGAAGCCGATCGTTCTCTATTTGAAATTCGATCGATGGTTACCTCCGGCAGTGGTCGAAAACCTAGTTCACGAAGGAAGGGTCAGTTGGATCAAGTACGCGGTGGTTCGTGAGGATGCGCGTGCGGACCCGTATTTACGCGAGCTGCTTCAAGTCGTCCCAAGAGACATCGTGGTCAGCGGCATGGGAGAACAGCCCGCGATCATTCACATGAAAGAATTTGGAATGGTCGGATATACGAGTGGATGCGTTTGCGTTCATCCCCAATTGGCAACCGACTTTCTGGGTGCGATAGCGCGCCAGGATTGGGACGAAGCCGACCGCATTCGGAAGCGGTTTGAACCTCTAGAAGATCTGCGCAATGAAATCTCTCCGATCCGTGTCTTGCATCGAGCGGTGGAGTATTCGGGCAAGTCGAAGTCGGGGCCTATCCTTCCGCTTCTGGGTGAACTGTCCAGCGTGGATGCTGAGAAGATCTCGCGCGTAGTCCGCGAGTTAATCGCAAAGCCGTAAAAGATTGGATCATTCGGGAGAAGCGATTCGAAAGAGCTAGTGATCGCTAATGCGAGCGCCGGTGTTCTTGAGAACTTCGGCGAGATCGACTTTCACGCCATCTCCCCAGAGACCTTCGAGATCGTAGTACTTGCGAAATTCTTCGTCGAACAAGTGGATGATGAGCCCACCGTAATCGATCGCAATCCAATTGCTTTGGTCGTAGCCCGACATATTGATGCGGATTTCGCCCCGTTTTTTTAACTCGCGGTCGATCTCTTCGGCGATCGCATGAAGCTGGCGTCGGCTCGTTCCGGTGGCGATCACAAAGCAATCGAACAAAGTAGTCTGGCGAGAAATGTCCAATACAACGATGTCTTGCCCTTTGTTTTCCGCCGAAACACGCGCCGCAATCTTGGCCGACTCGATGCTGTCTGAAACCGTTTGCAAAGGTGTCAAGCTGATGACAGTGTCGGTCGCTACGGTGCTCATTCGATTTTGGCTCTCACATCAATTCAGAAAAAATGGTCGCTAGGGTGGTCAGTCAATCCCTTAGCGCGTGACCGCTCATTTTACTCCTGGGCCGAAGAATTGTCACGCAACCTCTTTTTGACATTCCTTGCTGATTCAATTGGCAGGAGGGATGAATCCGAAAAAAACGATGAGGAGTTCGGATTCGGATGGGATAACTTTGCTTTGGCGTTCCCTGGTTTTGGAGGAATTTAGGCAATCCACGTATCCCTTGACGAACCGTTATGCATAAACTGGACATGGCGGACAAATGGGGCCGATGGAACAGGACGGGGAAAGACCTTTTGAGGTTCGCTAAATCCCCCATCCCTCTCAAAACCAAACAGGAGACCTCGATATGATCTGCGTTCATTTGAAAGAGATCGATCGGCTTTGCCATGACTATAAGCTATAAGGTGGAGATCTCGCGGACCGATATGGTTGGCATGGTTTGCACCGATTGCGGTGAGCACGAGGTTTGTCCTTCCAACTTCATGCCCGATGACATCGATAGTTCGATCGTTGAATCGGTAGCAGAGACGACGCCGCGCAGGGTGGCGTTCAATTCGCGAAATTCGTCGAGCGATCGTACGAGTGCAAGCTGACGCAGTGCTAGGCGCATGAGAATCAACTCGTCGAACAAGCATCGCAAGGTTCTATGGAGCGACGCCCGCAAAGATGGGTTGCCAGCATAGGTTTCGTTTTTAACGGTTGCGCGGACTGTTACGCTCGCGAAATGCGGTTCATGGTTAAACTACTAGGAAGTTCTTCCGCGGGACAACTGTCTTTCTCCCACGTGACCTAAGGTTCCGCGATATGTCCAGCACGCTGACCCATCGACCGAACGCAATGAAAACCGACATTGCCTACCAACGGTGCCTCAACATCGATTGTGGCACAACGTACGGTATCGATGAAGTTCGGACGCATTGCACTCAATGTAGCGGACTATTGGATGTCGCGTACAACTGGGATCGGGTGGCAGTCCCGAAGCGACTTGCCGACTTAGAAGCCCATTGGTCACGGCGTTATGAACCGCTCCGATTTAGCGGTGTGTGGCGTTTTCACGAGTTACTACCCTTCGCTCCCGCGAATCGCGTTATCACCGTAGGCGAGGGGCAGACTTTATTGCAACAAGCGGACAGTGTGGCTCGCTACGTCGGAGTCCGACCGGGGCAATTGTATTTGCAATACGAAGGGATGAATCCATCGGGCTCCTTCAAAGACAACGGCATGTGCGCTGCGTTCACGCATGCCCACATGGTTGGGGCCAAGCGTGCCGCATGCGCTTCGACGGGGAACACGAGCGCATCGTTGGCGATGTATTGTGCCGTGACTCAGTTGATGAAAGCCGTGATCTTCATCGGGTCAGGCAAGATATCGTATGGCAAGCTGTCGCAAGCCTTGGAGTACGGAGCACTGACCGTCCAAATCGCTGGGGATTTTGACGATGCCATGGCGCGAGTGCAAGAGGTATCCAAACAGCTTGGGATCTATCTGGTCAACAGTGTGAATCCATTCCGGCTGGAGGGCCAGAAGACGGTCATGTTCCGGGTCCTGGAAGCATTGCGTTGGGAGGTGCCGGATTGGATCGTCGTCCCGGGTGGGAATCTTGGGAACAGCAGTGCGTTTGGCAAGGCATTTTTAGAACTTCGAGAACTCGGTTTGATCGATCGGATTCCTCGTTTGGCCGTCATCAACGCTGCCGGAGCCGACACGTTGGATGTGCTTTACAACCATCGCAATCTCCGTTGGAATCGTGGGCGACCTCGCATGGAAATCGCCTGTTGGTACTACGATGAATTGGATCGGGACCACGTCAAAGCAGACACGATCGCCAGCGCCATCGAAATCAACCGTCCCGTCAACTTAAAAAAATGCCTTCGAGCCTTGGATGCCTGCGACGGGGTCGTTCGCAAAGTCACCGATCAGGAAATCCTCGATGCCAAAGCGCAAGTCGGCGCTGGGGGTATCGGGTGTGAACCTGCCAGTGCGGCCAGTGTGGCAGGGGCCAAGTTGCTTCGCCAACAGGGAGTCATCGGCATGGATGACCGAGTCGTCTGCATTTTGACGGGCCATCAGCTCAAGGACCCGACGGCGACCGTCGCTTACCACACAACCGATCAGAGCAAGTTCAACGAAGTATTGGGAAGCCGCGGCGTCACACGAGCATCGTTTGCCAACCGAGCCATTGCGGTCCCCAACGAGATCGACGCGATTGTCAAAGCCATCCAGCTCTATTCGTAGCGCGTTTGATTTGACGTCATTTTGCGGCACACGAGAACCTCAACATGAGCCTGAGGCGCTAGCCGATCCGCGCTGACATTCGACGTTGCGAGAAAAGGCGAAGAGTCGGCTAGCGCCTCCGGCTCAAAGAACAAATCAGAACAGCATCGATTTTCTTCCTAACCCTCCGCGGTAGCAACGGTTCGACGGTTGACGAGTCTCTGAAGTCCAACGATTGAGTGGGCAATTACCGGGCGAGAACCGGCAAGAGGTGATCACCGAACCTAGGGAGTAAAAAAACGGCCGCGAGATCAAATGGCTTGGAACCATCAATCTCGCGGCACGTTCAAGGGGTTGTGCTGATACATCTCGCTCAGGCAGGTTAATGCCGGGCGATGCTAGCGATCTCGCTTACGCGCTTTCTTTGCGTTGTGGCTGGGTCTTGAAAGGGCGGATCTGTCCGTCTGGATCGACATCGATCAGATAAGCAGTTCCTTCTTCTTGTTCGGGCAGCTCGAACATCACGTCCATCATGATCTCTTCGACGATACTGCGAAGTCCCCGAGCACCGACGCTCTTGGTGTGGGCTTTCTTCGCGATCGATTTGAGTGCGGCTTCCGAGAACTGGAGATCGCACTGCTCCATGCTGAAGAGAGCTTGGTATTGCTTGACCAAAGCATTCTTGGGTTCGGTGAGGACTTTGACCAGACCGTTGACATCCAGTGGAGCCAAGGCAGTAACGACTGGCAATCGGCCGATCAATTCGGGGATCATGCCGAATTCGAGGATGTCATCGGAGTGGATGTGCGACAACAGGGTAGCAACATCCTTTTCTTCGCGAACGGTTGTGCCTGGACCGAAGCCGAGCGACTTTTTGCCCATCCGTTTGCTGATGATTTCGTCGACACCGACGAACGTACCACCGCAGATGAACAAGATGTTGGTCGTGTCCATCTGAATGTATTGTTGCTCGGGGTGTTTGCGTCCACCTTGAGGAGGAACGTTGGCAACAGTCCCTTCCAGCATTTTGAGGAGGGCTTGTTGCACTCCTTCGCCGGAGACATCGCGAGTGATCGAGACGTTTTGGCTGGTCTTCCCAATCTTGTCAATTTCATCGATGTAGAGAATGCCTCGCTGAGCTGCTTCGATATCGAAATCGGCTGCATGCAATAGCTTGAGAAGCAGATTCTCGACGTCTTCACCTACATAACCAGCTTCGGTCAGCGTTGTCGCATCGCCGATGGCAAAGGGTACGTTGAGCATTTTCGCCAGGGTACGGGCCATCAGCGTTTTGCCGCTGCCCGTGGGTCCGACGAGAAGGATGTTGGACTTCTCGATTTCGATGTCACCACCTTCCCAGTCGGCGCTGAGTCGTTTGTAGTGGTTGTGGACGGCGACAGCGAGAGCCCGTTTGGTTTGGACTTGCCCGATCACGTATTGATCGAGGTGTCCAACGATTTCACGGGGGGCAGGAATCTCGTTGAAGAGTTTTTTCGTTGGTCCGCGGCGGCGTTGTTCTTGATCGAGAATCGACTGGCACAGTTCGATGCATTCTCCGCAAATGTAGACATCGCCTGGTCCTTCGACCAGGGGACCAACATCGCGATAGCTCTTGCGACAGAACGAGCAGAAAGCGTTCTTCTTGGTGGTGCCGCTGCTAGTATTGCGGCGACCGGCCATGACATCCTTACCTGAGGGCATTCTCGACTCCTTAAACTATCTCTATCCGCCGAGGCAATGGGAATCAAAGCCTTGACTGAATCGTTGGGTACACGGGTTGGTGCTCGTTTGTCAGCATCGATCGCAAGCGAGTGCATTGCGACTGGTGCAAACCGGGCATCCGTGACCACTGGTTCGAGCCGATGGGTTGTATTGCATGATCGCTGTACCGCCGCTTTGCGAACAAGCGATCAGTCAGCGACTGCGGCCTCCCAGGCCGATAGAAATCTGCTTCTACACCTCTCTCTCAGTCTACCACATCTCCCGATGTCCTTCAGGCGGAAACCTGTCAGGATTCGGTATCGATCACGTGAAGATCGATCAAGTAGAAGTAGAGCGAGGTGGCGAAGGAGTCGTGCTCTTGGGTGGGGAGTATTTACCATCCGCAAGCAACGCCTTAATCTTTCGGAATTCTTGATCGTCGATGTCACCCTCACTGCGCATTTCTTCGAAGTTCTTTCGGAGCAGTTCCTCCGCTGGCTGGTTGTCGGTGTTGGAATCGCGCAATTTTGACAAAGCAAACATCGCGATCGAACTAACCATCAGCGACAGGACAACTCCGAGTACCGATTGAACGACGGGGTCGGACAAGTAGGCGACGAGGGTGGACCAACGATCAGGTGCGGAGTTCATTCTTCTAGCAGCTCTGAGGAGAACAAAAGGATCGACGCCAGATCCCATCATTCTATCGGAATCGCTGGAAGAGTCATTCTCGATTTCGCACGCCGGAATGGTATGCGTGTCCATGGGGGCAAGTCCACGGTTAAGGCCCCATTTTTCTGAAAAAAAGGAACTCGCAAAGCTCTGGCTGCTCGCTCTTTACGTTCGCCAACCCGACTGACGCCGTGGAACAAAATGTTCCACGCTGGAGACCCTTCATCGAGCTGAAGAACCTCAAGCAGAAGAGAGAAGATGCTCGCTCAATCCCAACGTGACGGGCCTGTCGTCCCGATAGGTCCCGATGTGTCAGAGCGCGTCGTGCGATCCAGGGCACTTGGGCATTTGAAGTTACGCTGTTTAAGCGTCTCGGAGTTTCAATCCGCGATTTTCCTGGGTTTTTCGTACTCGTACTCCGCGTTAGCAGTACTCGTACTCGAAAATACCGCATCGAGGAAAGAATACCGCATCGAGTACGAGTACCATTTCATCGAGTACGAGTACGAGTACGAGAGAAGCCGACATCGCGCAACTCCAAAAGCACGGGCTGCGGGATGGGCCTATGGACGAAAACGTCGAAGTAACAAGAAGAGTTACCGCGTCGGCCACGTGGGTTGCCAAAGCAGCACGGCCGACGCATCGCATCCGGTGCTGAGCGGCCTTTATCTCGAATGGCCTTGAGATCTCTAGGCTAGCCCCATCCGCTCTTTGGGATCTTTTAAGGCGTGTTGCAAGCGAGCCAGGGCTTCGGTTTCGATTTGACGCACACGCTCACGGGTCAGTCCGAGTTCTTCTCCGATTTCCTTGAGGGTATGCGGTGTGGTATCCCCCAGGCCGAATCGCATTCGCAAGACCGTGGACTCGCGAGCATCCAACCGCCCTAGCAGTTCGAGAGCCGTTTTCATGACGTCATGGTCGAGCAATTCTTCATCAGGACTCTTCAGGCGTTCGTCCATCACCATTTCTCCCAAGGACCAGCCTTGGTCGGTGTGATCGCTCTGCGGAGTGGCGTTGTAGATCTGGATCGCTTTCTTGATGATCGGGAGCTTCTTTTTAGGAATCCCGAGGATCCGCGCGATTTCCTCTTGGGTCGGAGTCCGGCCGAGTTCGTCGTTGAGGCGAGCGGTGGCCCGTCGCCACTTGCTAAGGAGCTCCACCATATAGGCGGGGATACGAATGGTTTTGGCCGAGTTGATCAAGGAGCGTTTGATCGATTGCTTGATCCAATAACTGGCATAGGTACTGAACCGAGTTCCCATGTCCGGATCAAATCCTTCCACGGCTCGAAGCAGCCCGAGATTTCCTTCCTCGATCAAATCCTGAAGTGCGAGACCTTTCCCGACATAGCTCCGAGCGATGTTGACCACCAGTCTCAAGTTGGCGCGGACCATGCGGTCGCGAGCCTGAACGTCACCCAGAGCGATCTTGCGAGCGAGCATTTGCTCGTCTGCGGCGGTGAGCAATTTGGTTTCGTTGATCTCGCGGAGATAGGTCTCTAGCGGAGATTGAAGTTGGTCGCTATCCGTGCGACGTCGACGAGCGGAAACCAAACGGTCTTCTTCGTCGTGTGAATCCTCCACGTTGTCGAGAAACAGTCGAGGCGGAACCATCGAGGGGACTTTCTCACGTGAGCGAGGGAAATGAACGCAGGCTGCAAGCTCTTTGGAACTCCACCCGATTCGAAATGGCTGCGAGAGCAGCAGGTGGTGCGCGTCCGAAACGAAGGGACGACGGATCTCAGGAAGAGATTTCCCACCAAAAACTGGATCGGCGAATACAGCATGCATTTCTGACGATTTCTGCAGGGCACCCGCCTGTAGCGGATGTGACGCGTACGTTAAGCTCTTTGCGTTGGGGAGAACTCCCCTACAATCGTCTTTGACGACCGTACCGTAAGGAATGGAGGATGATCCATTCCCGATACGACGGCCTATTTTCCCTGCATGGAACCCATGGACCGAGTTATGATTGCTCCGGAGCTTGGCAATACGATCAATGGAATGTCCGCAGCAGCGTCGGCGGCCGCGATAACACAACACCCTTTCTCCAATTCATGGGAAGCGCTTGCGGATCAAGTTCTCGATGGACGCGGGGTATCGCGAGAACAGGCCCTGGGCATTCTTGAGTCGCGCGATGAGGCACTGCTCGACTTGGTGTCAGCGGCATTTCGGATTCGATCGAAGTACTTTGGCAAAACGGTCCAGCTCTACTTTTTGATGAATGCAAAGAGTGGTTTGTGCCCCGAAGATTGTCATTACTGCAGTCAGTCGAAGATCTCCGATGCGGAGATTCCCAAGTACACCATCTTGAACCGAGAGAAGCTACTCGATGGGGCCCGCGTCGCCGCCGAGCGGCAGAGCAAGACGTACTGCATCGTGATCAGCGGTCGAGCCCCCAATGAACGCGAGATCCGCGCGATCGAAACGATTGTTCCGGAGATCAAGCGGACTTACGGACTGAACATTTGCGCCTGTTTGGGACTGCTCAACGAGTCGCAAGCGATGCGATTAGCGGCTGCCGGTGTCGACAAGGTCAATCACAATCTCAACACCAGCCGGGAATATTACAGTGAGATCTGCACGACCCACACCTACGATGACCGAGTGGAAACACTCAAGAACGTTCGCAAAGCAGGATTGCAGCTGTGCAGCGGTGGAATTATCGGCATGGGGGAAAGCAAGAACGACATCGTCGAGATGGCGTTTTCTCTCCGGGAGTTGGGAGTGGAGTCGATTCCTTTGAATTTTCTTCATGCGATCGAAGGGACCCCTCTGGAACAAAAGGAATACCTCAATCCGCGCGATTGCGTGCGAGCTCTGGCGATGTTCCGTTTCGTGAATCCGCAAAGCGAACTGCGAATCGCCGGTGGACGCGAGCGGCATCTGCGATCTCTGCAACCGTTGGGATTGTATATCGCCAATAGCCTTTTCGTCGGCGATTACCTGACCACGCAGGGGCAAGCCCCGACCGAAGACTATCAAATGATTGCCGACTTGGGTTTTGAAATCACCGGGCAAGCCGTGACCGAAAGTCCTGTATCAGGGCAACCGCAGACCAAGGCGGGATGTGGCGGGGGTGGCTGCTCTTCGGTGGGCTCCTCCTGTTCCGAACCGGTCGGTACCACTGGTCCGGTGTTCGGCTCTCAGGGTAGTTGTCAGACACGAGAAGGCGGATGTTCTTAAACCTTTAAGATGGGGGGCGATATCAGCCTGCCCTGAATCGCCCCCGCTTGAACTACGGAGACTGTTCCTCACGTTATGCTGCTCGTCGACAATCCCGTTCTACAACGCGAACTACTGAGCAATCTTCGAGCTCCCCGCGCTTTCATTTTGTTGCTCCTATATCAGGTGGCGCTCGCGGCCGTGGTGCTGATCGCTTACCCCCGGGACAACAAGATCGACTTGAGCCGCGAATCGGCTTCTGCGCGTCGCTTGGTCGATTTTTTCTTTGTCGGGCAATTCGCCATCGCTTCGTTGATGGCCCCCAGTTTCACGGCCGGCTCCATCTCGGGCGAGAAAGAACGCAAGACGTATGAAATGCTGTTGGCCAGTCCGTTGAAGCCTTGGGTGATCGTGATGGGCAAGCTCATTGCGGCTCTCACGCACTTGGTGGTTCTGATCATCGGGTCTCTTCCGATCATCATGCTCTGTTTGCCCCTTGGAGGGGTTTCCATCTACGAGTTGTTGGCGGCCTATTTGGGATTGGTCTGCGCCATTTTTCTGTTTGGATCGATCAGTGTTTTTTGTTCCAGCTATTTCAAACGGACCTCTTCGTCCCTCGTCGTCAGTTACGTGCTGATCCTACCGATCCTGCTCCTAGGCGTATTCGCGTGGTTTGGGTTTGCGAATCAAGGGGACTTGAGACTGTTCTTGACCTTGACGGTTGTCCCTCTGTTTTGTGCCAGTATCAGTATGGTTTTGCTGTCCATCACGGCGCGACGATTGCTGTACCCACCTGATATTGGCAGCCAGGGGAATGAAGTTGTCGATCTCGAGAAAGAGCAGCGCGAAGCGGTCGGTCTTGTGATTCAACGGGACCAGTTTCCCGACAATCTGTTTGCACCACCCAGACGTCGAACGTTGATGGATGATGCGGCCAATCCCGTTTACGACAAAGAAATGCATGCAGAGCTCTTTAGTCAAGGGACGCTCATGCTGCGACTTGTGATTCAATTGAGCATGATGCTGGCCATCCCACTGATGGCCGTTCTTCTCTTTTGGTTTCCGAATCTCGCAGCGTATTACGTTGGGTACGTCTTGGTCTTCAATATCTTGACAGCACCGGTCTTCACGGCCGGGAGCATCACGGGAGAGAGGGAGCGGCAGACACTGGATTTGCTTTTGACCACGACGATCTCATCGTGGCAGATTATGTGGGGCAAACTTCTGTCGGGTTTCCGAGTGTCGTTCGTGCTGACCGCATTCTTGATGTTTCCGATGCTACTGGCCTGTATCAGCCCGGAACTTTCCAAGAACTGGTTGGCCATGTTGGCCTTCTTTGGGATTTGTATTGTGGCGTCCGTTTTTAACTCGGTGTTGTCCCTGTTCATTTCGACGTTGGTCCGGCGCACCGCCACTTCCTTGATGACGTGTTACGTCGCGTTGCTTGGGTTGTATTGCTTGCCTCTGGCTATTTACTTTCTCGTTTGGAACTTTGCATCCGCCGATATGGATGTCGAGTTCTTGCGAACTATGGGTGTAACCAGTCCACTCATGGCGGCAGACAACGTGCCGATGACGAAAGTGGCATCGGGGGTTACGGAGGCGCGGGCCAAGATCGGTTCTTGGCCGTTAGTACTTGCGTATTTCGGTGTGACATTGGGTTTAACTGCGTTGTTGCTCGTCGTCACCGCGTGGCTATTCCGCAGTCGATGGCGTTTGACAGGGAGAGGTTAATCGAAGATGCAGTTTCCTCCGTTCAAAGGGTTTGGTCCATCGGATGCGATGAAGCAATTGTCGCAATGGGTCAATCAACCCACGATTACCAACGCCATCAAAGAGGCGGCGCAAAAGATTGGTATCACAGATACTTCGCCGCTGGCGAATGTTCAAGAGATGCTTCGCAACGCTGGCCGATGGGTCGAGTCGGTCGTAGAGCCATGGACGAAGTCCGGCGCCTCAGAGCTTAGGCCGGGGATCAACGGCACGGGGGAGTGGTTTCATTCACGCTGGACGTCACCCAGGTTGCCGACTAGGAGTGCATCGTTAACTGCGTTGTTGCAATCGAACTTTACCGATGGACACGCAATCGACTCCCAATTGGCCAAGGAACTGATGGCGGCAACGGGAGCGTCGGATGCGATCGTTGCACCGAATGTGCCTATCGCACTGCTGTTGGTTAGCAAAGCGTTGCATGAAGCGGACATCGCCAGCGAAGTCATCCTGCCCAGATCGTCGTGCGTACGGTTGCCAAATAGCGCTTCGCTGGGAGGGGTACATGTGCGATCGGTGTTGGATGCATCGGGAGTCCGAGTCGAAGAAATTGGAAGCAGCGCCGACTGTCGACCGGAGGATTATCGTGGCGCCGTAACCCATGCGAAGCAGTTGCTTGTGCTGGCAAGCCCGCAGAGTGTCGATGATGCCCGAGAGGCGGGATTGGCACGCGTTCGAGAAGTAGGTGGACTGGCCTGCGAAATTGCACTCGATGGTTGCATCCACGATCTACCGTCGATCGGAAGTGGGGTTCGTGCACTGAGTCGCCGATGGGAGGATGGTCCCGATCTGATCGTTGTTCCGGGGCAATTCCTGTTGTCCGGTCCGGAGTGTGGCATCGTTCTCGGTAAAAGGGACGTAATCGCGACCATTCGCAAGTCCGCAGAAGAATGGGGGATGATGTGCGATCATGTCACAGCAGCAATCCTCTGCCATGTCCTTCAAAACACGCATAACCATGATCAATGGCTGCAAACTCCAACGGGGGCTGCTCTGACGACGTCGATCGAAAACCTTGAGAATCGAGCCCGCCGCATCTCTGTCCAGGCGGATGTTTCCGAGCACATCGATCGGTTGGAGGTCCATCGACAAGCATTCAAACTCGGGACGGGAATGTGGCAAGGAATTCGCTTAGAGAGCGCCGTGTTACGAATCTATCCTCAAAACAAATCCCCTTCGGCGTTTGCGGATGAATTAGTGCGACGCAAGATCCCCGTTTGGTGCAACGTCCATACCGAGTATCTAGAGATTGTCATGCGATCGATAGACCCGTCCGAAGATGCGATCCTGGTCGAATCGCTTTTGAAACCTCAGGACGGGACGGAAAACAGCCCCCCATCGGACGCGACCTAATCGCAGCGGGTGTTGTGGGCAGGTTTGACGCAGAACGCATCTTCATGCCCGATCGAACGATGCTTCTGCCCGTGCATGCGACACGAATCACGAGGGTGTTGGTTGACGTTCTCCGTGCGAGAATCATTGCGAGAACGATCGTGGATTCGCAACTGCCATGAACATGGTAAGCTAATGTGTCAGCGACCCGTTTTACGAGACCTCGGCAACGATGATCACGAGAACGTCCGCCGTGCTGAAGGAGTTCGACGCACCATGTTTACCTGCTTGCGGTGCGATGTTTCCTGACATCGAAACGATTTTTGCATTGGATTGAGCGAGCCATTCGTTGATGGATTTTTCCAAATCCCCGAGCTCGGTATCCACCCCTTTAAACATTTTTATCTGTTGCATGTTTCTACCTGTGATTCTTAGCAGCAAAAGGAATGGCTCTTGACCTCGGTAACGGAACACAAAGCTTGGATTCAGTTGCATCCCAACGACCATTGTATCGTGGCTTTGCAGCCAATGCGTCGAGGGACTCCCATTGATCTTGGAGGCGATGCTGGGAGTTTTACCCTTTCCAAAGACGTTCCCCCAGGACACAAGATTGCCATAGCGAATCGCCTGGTTGGGGACGAAGTTTGGAAGTACGGATGGTCGATTGGGGTTGCATCCGCAGCTATCTCCGCTGGGGATCACGTGCATGATCACAATCTCAAGTGCGAGCATACGCTCGATTACGAGGGGTTGGCCAGTCAGACGCCCCTCCCCCCTGCCCCGCTCAGCGGCAAGACATTCCAAGGCTATGTTCGACCCTCGGGAGGTGTGGGCACACGGAACTACATCGCTGTGATCTCGACTGTGAATTGTTCGGCGGGTGTCTCCAGAGCCGTTGCCGAGCATTTTGGAGAGGATTTGTTGAGACAATATCCCAACGTGGATGGTGTCGTCGCGTTCAAGCACGATAGCGGATGTGGAATGGCGCTGGATGGAATCAAACACCGGACGCTGAGTCGGGTTTTGGGTGGGATCGCTAAACATCCGAACATCGCTGCCTATGTGTTGATCGGCTTGGGTTGTGAACAGAATACTTTGGGGCATCTTCAGAAAAGCCAAAAGTTGGTTTCGCTTCAAGGTGTGAAATGGACTCCATCGGCTAACGTGGCCGCGACACCCGATGTTCCCGTGCTATCCATCCAAGATATCGGAGGGACGCGAGCGACCATTCGGCGCGCCGCCGACTTGGTTCGCGAATTGCTACCGCAGGTCAATGCGATGCAGAGGACCACCGTGCCAGCCAGCGAAATAGTTCTCGCGACGAAGTGCGGTGGGTCGGATGGCTATTCAGGAATAACGGCGAACCCGGCGCTGGGCATTGCTTCGGACCTTTTGATCGCCCATGGTGGCACTGCGATCCTGTCGGAGACAACCGAGTTGTATGGTGCCGAGCAATTATTTACGAAGCGCGCTCAATCCGAGGCCGTCGCTAGGAATCTTCTCGACAAGCTCCAATGGTGGCGCGACTACACGGCGCACTACGGAGAAGACATCGACAACAATCCATCGCTGGGGAACAAAGCCGGAGGCTTGACGACGATTGTCGAAAAGTCGCTGGGAGCGGCCAGCAAGGGAGGATCGACTGCATTGCAAGCCGTCCTCGAGTATGGCGAACAAGTGCGACAGAAAGGATTGGTCATCATGGATGCACCTGGATTTGATCCCGTCTGCGTGACGGGCATGGTGGCCGGAGGTGCCAATGTGGTGGTATTCACGACCGGTCGCGGCAGTTGCTTTGGATGCAAACCGGTTCCAAGTATCAAAGTCGCGACCAATACCGCACTGTTCCAACATATGAATGAAGACATGGATCTCAATATGGGGACGATCCTTGAACAGGAATCGATGGAGCAAGCAGGGGAACGATTGCTGGATGCGATCTTGGAGACGGCGAGCGGAAAAAAGACCAAGAGCGAGTTGCTAGGCTATGGCGATGACGAGTTTACACCGTGGTCCATTGGGCCGACGCTGTAACCGACAAAGATCATTGACTAAAGATACGGGG
>Ga0194055_10000480_pt1 | contig 32155 bp, 22 predicted proteins | sample SepL449m_MetaG_FD_155482 | JGI IMG/M metagenome (GOLD analysis project Ga0194055, IMG submission 155482) | Anoxic zone freshwater microbial communities from boreal shield lake in IISD Experimental Lakes Area, Ontario, Canada - Sep2016-L442-9m | ecosystem: Environmental > Aquatic > Freshwater >... | reverse complement strand
GACTTTGGGTTCGGCGACTGAGTTCGGCGGTCGCTGGGTTGCGACCGCCGCCGTCGTGGCCGTGGCGGCGGGCTTCGCCGTCTCACGGTTGACCGCCGCCGATTCCGCGGTGCAGACGGACCAGGTGGCCAGCTTCATGCGGGCGAAACTCGCCCACTCGCAGAACGTCCTCGAGGGCCTGGCTGTCGAGGACTTCGACCTTATCGACAAGGGTGCACAGCAACTCTCGCTCGCCAGCGAGGACGCCAGTTGGCAGGTGCTGCAGACCGAGGACTACGCGCGGCAGAGCGCCGACTTTCGCCGCTCGTGCGACAGCCTACGAAAGGCGGCCAAGGCAAAGAACCTCGACGGCGCCGCCTTGGCCTGGATGGAGGTGACGATGAAGTGCGTGCAGTGCCACAAGTATGTCCGCGACGAGCAGCCGCCGAGGAACTAGGTCGCTCCCGTAGCACAGGTCGCTCCCGTAGCACAGGTTGTCAACCTGTGACTGTCCATAGCCGGCGGCTCGGGGCTGCCCGTGCCCGTCGCCGGACGCTCGCTGCGGCCCTCCAGGCCTTCGCTCGCTCGATGCTTCCTCCGCTTCGCCATCGTGGCTGCGCGTCGGAAGCAACGCCGGCTCCCGGGCACGGGCAGCCCCTCGCGGCCTCCCCGTAGCACAGGTTTTCAACCTGTGTGTCTTCCACGTTCGTATTGAACTCGGCAGGCGAATAAGCCGACCGGCCGTAAGGCCGCGGGCGCACCACGCTGGACGCGGCATCTGGTGGTGGTTCGCCCCACGCCTCACGGCGTTGGGCTTGTACGGCAGCTGCAAAAGCCGACCGGCCCTATGCCGTTCGAGGGGCCGTCACCCGAAGATGACCGTCCGCTTTCCGTGGAGAAACACCCGCTCCTCCAGCACGAGCCGCACGGCCCTTGCGAGCACGAGTTTCTCGACGTCGCTGCCGGCCTGTGCCATCCGCTCGGGCGTGAAGGTGTGATCCACCGGCGTGACGTCTTGGGCGATGATCGGACCCGCGTCGAGTTCCTCCGTCACGAAGTGCGCCGTGGCCCCGATCAGCTTTACGCCGCGCGTGAATGCCTGGCGGTAGGGGCTCGCGCCCGCGAACGCCGGCAGGAACGAGTGGTGGATGTTCACGATCCGCTCGGGGTAGCGGGCGATCGCGGCCGCGGAGAGCACCCGCATGTAGCGGGCGAGCACCACGTAGTCGGGTGCATGCTCGTCGATCGCCTCGAGCAACGCCCGCTCGTGATCCTCGCGAGACCGGCCCTCGTGCGGCACGTGGTGAAAGGGCACGTCGAACCGCTCGACGAGGCTGCGGAGGTCGTCATGGTTGGCCACGACGCCCACAATCCTGCCCGGCAGTTCGCCGACCGCGTCGAGGAGGAGGAGTTCGCCGAGGCAGTGGGGCTCGCGAGTGGCGCAGACGACGATCGGCCGCCGCTCCTCGCGGGTGACGCGAACTCGCGCCGCCGCCGGCAGCACTGCCGCGAGCGCCGCCTCGAGGGCGTCGGCCGGTACCGGCTCGGCTGCGGGAACGACCTCGGCCCGGAAGAAGAAGTGCCGCGCTGACGTGTCGACGAACTCGTGGTTGCTCTCGATGTTGAGCCGCCTGGCCTGGAGCACGCCGGTGATCCGGTGGATCAGGCCGACGTCGTCGGGGCAGTCAACGAGCACGATCTCGCGGGCGTGGGATGCGCTCATCCCCAGGCTCCGCGTTCGGCCTGCGGCCGGCCGAACGACGTGGCTGGCACCCAGGCAAGGACCACCTCGTCGACGGCGATGTCGGTCTTCCGGGCGGGCACGTCGATCTCCTCCAGCGCGACCGAGTCGGGGCTGGCTTCGAGTCGGATGCGGTCGAGTTCCAGCTCGACATCCTCTTCGAGCTGCTGCCGCCGCTCCTCGAGCGTGGTCAGGCTCTCCTCAGCGTGGGCCACGTCGGCCTGCTGCCGCGTGGCCCGGCTGGCCGACCGCATCGACGTGGCGGCCCGGCCGATCGTGGTGGCGCTGATCTTCTTGCGGCCGAAGAGGGCGCCGATCACCGCGGTGCCGATCGAGACGTAGGTCTGCATCGACTTGTTTTGGGCCTCGGCCTTCTCCTTCTCCACCTTCTGGCGGGCCCGATCGATCCGATCGGCGAGCGCGGCAAGCTTGGCGGCGTGCTTGTCGCGGACTTTGTCGATCTGGCCGTCGCGCCACTCCTTCACCCGCTGCGCGATCCGCACGCGGAAGTCGCCCTCGCTCTCGCCTGGCCGGGAGACGGCGCCGATCGCCGGGGCCGACCAGCAGGTGAGCTTCGAGGTGCGGCCCAGGTGGCCCTTGAGCGACGTGGCGAGCGTCGCGTAGCTCCGCGGGTTCGTGAGCGAGGAGGGAAGCGGCGCGAACGAGCCGGTGCGGGGCGCGGGCTCCGCCTGCGGCGACTCGCTGAACTGCTCGGCCGACTCCCAGGCCGACTCGCCCAGCGAATCGCCGGCGGGGGCAAGGCAGACGACTTCGCGGTCGACCTCGATCCCGGCCGACGCCTTCGCGTAGCGGACGCGGGCCCGGCCGATGATCGCGGGCTCGTAGCGGATCAACGCCTCGAGCGGCACGGCCTCCTTCGGGGCTAGAAACGCTTCGCGAATACCCGGCGGGAGAATCGGCCGCGGGCCGCCGTCAGGCCACGAGGCCGCGGCGGAAGATGGCATGGTGGCAGGCGTGGCAGCGGCCACATTGGAGGCCGGTGCCGGGCTGGCCGCGGTGAGCCTCTTGATCTCGTCGCGGAGGAGCGGGCCGCGGAGATAGGCCATGGTCCAGCGGGTCTGAAAGAGCGTCTCCTCGTCGCCGTGCACGCTGTGCATCAGAAACCGCCGCTGTTCGAGGCCCGATAGCATCCGGTCGAGCCGGCCGCGGTCGAATGAACCCCCGGAGGCCTGCGCGGCTCCCTCGAGACCGTCGAGGACGCGGGCCTTATCGCGGGCGGTTTGCAGCCGGCCGAGGAACCAGAGGCCCGCGTTGGAGAGGCCCTTGTAGTCGAGGTCGACGGGGTTTTGCGTGGCCAGCACCACGCCGAGGCCGTACGCGCGGGCCTGCTTCATGAGCGTGAGGAGCGGCGTCTTGCTCGGCGGGTTGGCGGTGGGCGGCAGGTAGCCAAACACCTCGTCCATGAGGAACAGGGCCCGCAGCGACGACGTGCCCCCCTGCGACCGCATCCACGAGACCGCGGCACCGGCCAGGAGCGTGACGAACGCCATCCGCTGGGCGTCGGCGAGGTGGGCGATCGAGACGACCGCCACGCGGGGCTTGCCCTCGGGCGTCCACAGAAGTCGGCTCAGGTCGAGCGGCTCGCCTTCGATCCAGGCCTCGAATCCAGGGGCCGCGGCCACCGTGTTGAGCCGGCTGGCAAGAGCGAACCGGTCGCCGGCGGGAAAGAAGTTTTCCAGGTCGAGGAAGCCCACCCGCTCGATCGGCGGCGCCGGAACCGCCCGCACGAGCGTTCCGAAGTCGACCTTCTGGCCGCTCTTCCAAAGGTTGTCGAGGATCGTGGAAAGGAGCACGTGTTCGCGGCTGCGGCCCGGCTCTCCCTCGATCCCGACCAGCGCGAGGATCGCCGAGACGAGCGACTCGATCCGCTCGCGGCGGGCCTCGGGGTCGTCGAGGATCGCGGCGGGGGGCGCATCGAGGCTGCCGAGCATTGCCAGCGGACGGCCGGTGCGGCTGCCGGGCGTATACACGGCCATCTCGGCCGCCTCGTGGAGCCGCCGGATCCGCTCGCCCGACTGCCCGCTGGCAGCGAGGCCATCGGCCCACTTCTTCGCGGTGCGATCGGCGAGTTCCTCCAGCGAAATGCCTTCGCGCTTCGCCGCCTCCGGCTCGAGCCACGGCAGGAAGTCGGTCGGGGCGAGGTCGGGAAACGAGAGCAGCACGTTGGCGAGGTCGCCCTTGGGGTCGATGACGAGCGTGGGGATGCCGTCGATCGCCGCCTCCTCAATGAGGCCGATGAGCAGGCCCGTCTTGCCGCTGCCGGTCATGCCGACGCAGACGGCATGCGTCGTGAACCGCTTGGCATCCACGAGCACGGGCTCGCCCGTGGGCGTCCCCCGGTCGGCATCGACCTTCTGCCCAAGGTAGAAGACTCCGAGCCCCTCGATGGCGGCCGGGAGCGGATCCTGCGGCTTCGTCCGTGAAGGCGACTGCTTTTTTTCGGCTGCCATTGGCTCGTTCTCCGCATCCTTCAGGCTTCGGGGGCTCACGGCCACGATTCGACGTCAGCCCGCGAAATCCTGCAACCTGCCGGCTGTGATAGCATTCCTCTCAGATCCGGAATACGCGAGGAAACCGTCGCCGTGGCCCCCTCGAAAGCCCCGCCCCCCAGGGGCGTCACCGTGCTTCTCGTCGATGACCAGCCGATCATCGGCGAGGCTGTCAGGCGGATGCTCTCGGGCGAGGAGGGCATCTCGTTCCACTACTGCAAGGATGCTCCGGCCGCGCTCGCCAAGGCAGCCGAGGTCCGCCCCACGGTCATCCTCCAGGATCTCGTGATGCCCGAGATCGACGGCCTCACGCTGGTGCGGCAGTTCCGGGCCGACGAGCGGTTTCGCGACGTGCCGATCATCGTGCTCTCCACGAAGGAAGAGCCGGCGGTGAAGGCGGAAGCCTTTGCCGTGGGTGCCAACGACTACATCGTGAAACTGCCCGACCGGCTCGAACTCCTTGCCCGCGTGCGTTACCACTCGCGCGGCTATGTTGCCCTCGTCGAGCGAAACGAGGCCTTTACGGCGCTCGAGGCGAGCCGGCAGGTGCTGGCCAACGACCTGGCGACCGCCGCAGGCTACGTGCGATCGCTGCTGCCACCGCCGCAGGAACGCGGGGGTGTGCGGGCCGACTGGCGGTTCATCCCGTCGGCCTCTTTGGGAGGCGACGCCTTCGGCTATCACGACCTCGATGCCGACCACTTCGCGATCTATCTGCTCGACGTCTGCGGCCACGGGGTGGGTGCGGCGCTGCTGTCAGTCTCGGCGCTCAATGCGATCCGCAGCGAGGCTCTGCCGCACACCGACTTCCACGATCCAGGGGCGGTGCTCGCGGCCCTCAACAAGGCCTTCCCGATGGAACGGCAGAACGACATGTTCTTCACGATCTGGTACGGGGTGTTTGATCGCAGCACGCGGATGCTTCGCTGGGCTGGCGGTGGCCATCCTCCGGCCTTGCTGGTCGCCGCCGGGGCATCTGCTCCTCAGCGGCTCGATTCCGACGGTCCGCTCATCGGCGCGGTGGATGGGCTCGAGTTCGAATCGAGCGAGACCACAGTTCCCCCCGGAGGAAGGGTTTTTGTCTATAGCGACGGCGCCTTCGAGATCAGCCGGCCTGATGGATCGATGTGGCCATTCGAGGAGTTTGTGACCGCGCTGACCGCCCCGGCCCAGGGGGCGGAAAGCCCGATTGATGCCCTGGTGAGCCGGGTTCGATCCGTCGCCCAGCAGGACGATTTCCACGACGATTTCTCGATGGTGGAGCTGGTTTTCGCCTGAACTGTGATTTCCAGCGAGGGCGGGGCCGGCCGAGCCTCGCTAGGCCTCAATGCAGGTCTTGGCCGGGAAAAACGGCCATCTTGCAGGGGAAGATCGAATCCGTACACTTCAAGGTTTCGCGGTTCCGACCGGCCGCTAGCGTAGCTCAATTGGCAGAGCAGCTGATTTGTAATCAGCAGGTTGCGGGTTCAACTCCCGCCGCTAGCTCACCATGACGGCCGTCGCGCGGCACAGCCGGTCGAGGGCATCGTGCGGGCGACTCGCCTCAGCCGGTGCGCGAGCCGCGGCGGGGCCTCGCGGCCCGGTACTTGATCGATCAGCGAGCGACGCACGAGCAGCCAACGCTACGGAAGACACGACCGTTACCACCAGCACACGCACCGGAAAGATCCGGAGGAGTCCAGAGTCCACCAGAGAGGGGAGTTTCCCGAGCGGTCAAAGGGGTCAGACTGTAAATCTGATGGCATTGCCTTCGCAGGTTCGAATCCTGCACTCCCCAGTCTCATCCCCGCGCGGGTGTAGCTCAATGGTAGAGCAATAGCCTTCCAAGCTAAAGACGAGGGTTCGATTCCCTCTACCCGCTTCGGCGGTTACCCGGAGTAAACGGCCCTTTCTCAACCGCCCGCACGTTCCTCACCGATACACCCCGAACCGAATCAGCAATCACCCACGCCCCGACACAATCACTCAATACAACAACCAGGATCCATGGCCGCGGCGGCCGCGGCGCTTCGACGCACCACGCTGCTGTAGCTCAGTTGGTAGAGCACGTCCTTGGTAAGGACGAGGTCAAGGGTTCAAGTCCCTTCAGCAGCTTTTTGTTCGTTCGTACCCCCTAACCCAATAACCACCAGAAGAGGACCCCTCCCGGGATAAAAGATGGCAAAGGACACGTTCACGCGGAGCAAGCCGCACGTCAACGTCGGCACGATCGGGCACATTGACCACGGCAAGACGACCCTCACGGGCGCCCTTGTCGCTGTGCAGGCGGCCAAGAATCTGGCCGTCGCCAAGAGCTACGCCGATATCGCGAAAGGCGGCACCGTCCGCGACGATACGAAGACGGTGACGATCGCCGTCAGTCACGTGGAGTATGAGACCGAAAAGCGTCACTACGCCCACATCGACTGTCCGGGTCACGCCGACTTCATCAAGAACATGATCACCGGTGCCGCCCAGATGGACGGTGCGATCTTGGTGGTGAGTGCGGCCGACGGCCCCATGCCCCAGACTCGGGAGCACATCCTGCTGGCCAAGCAGGTCGGTGTGCCCGCCCTGGTCGTGTTTCTCAACAAGGTGGACCTCGTCGACGATCCGGAACTCCTCGACCTCGTCGAGATGGAGATCCGCGAACTGCTGACGAAGTATGGCTTCCCGGGCGACGACGTGCCGATCATTCGGGGTGCCGGCAAGCCGGCCTACGACAGCCCCGCCGACCCGTCGAAGAATAAGTGCATCGCCGACCTGCTCGACGCGGTCGACAGCTACATCCCCGAGCCGATTCGTGAGCTCGACAAGCCGTTCCTGATGGCCATCGAGGACGTGTTCTCGATCGAAGGCCGTGGCACGGTGGCCACGGGCCGTATCGAGCGCGGCGAGGTGAAGGTTGGCGACGAAGTGGAGATCATCGGCCTCAAGGACAAGGCCGAAAAGACCACAGTCACCGGTGTTGAAATGTTCAAGAAGCTGCTGGATCGTGGTCAGGCTGGCGACAACGTCGGCTGCCTCCTCCGCGGCATTGCTCGCGAGGGCATCGAGCGCGGCCAGGTGCTTGCCAAGCCGGGTTCGATCAAGCCCCACAAGAAGTTCGAGTGCGAGGTCTACGTGCTGTCGAAGGAGGAGGGTGGCCGTCACACGCCGTTCTTCGCCGGCTATCGCCCGCAGTTCTACTTCCGCACGACTGACGTGACCGGCTCGACCAAGCTGCTTGGCGGCGTCGAGATGTGCTCGCCGGGCGACAACGTCAAGATGGAGGTCGAACTGATGGTGCCGATCGCCATGGACGACGGCGTCCGCTTCGCCATCCGCGAGGGTGGAAAGACGGTCGGCTCGGGCGTGGTCACAAAGATCCTTGACTAATGGAGTCCGGGGTCCCGCCCCGGAGATCACAAGGGAGTCCGGGGTCCCGCCCCGGAGATCACAAGGGAGTCCGGGGTCCCGCCCCGGAGATGAAATCACGGAGCCGGGCACCGGAGTGATTCGGTGCCCGGCTACCACAGGGGCGTAGCTCAACTGGCAGAGCGCTGGTCTCCAAAACCAGAGGTTGCGAGTTCGATTCCCGCCGCCCCTGCACGCGGCCGCTCGGCGGCACGCGGTGGTTTGGGGAAAGAGGTTGGTCGGTTTTGGTTTCACAGGATGGCATTCGGGCGACGGAACGCGTGAGGTCCGCCATGCAGGAAAACGTCAAATCCGCCGGTATCTGGGGGGATGTCCTCAGTTTTTCCGTCTACAAACGGAACCAGGGGCGCGTTACCCGTCAGGTCACGTTTGCAGCGCTCGCGACGATCGTCGCGCTGGGCGTGTGGCGGCTTGCGCAGCTGTTGGCGATCCAGTACGGCGGTGGCGACAGCTCGCTCACGGGTTTCGCCGGAGGTGCCGATTTGGGCGTGGTGCGGTTTCTGGTTCCGGGCGGCTTGCTGGCGCTCGGTCTCTGGCTCTGCTACCGGTTGGTCAACATTCCGATATTCGCCGATTTTCTGATCGCGGTCGAGTCGGAAGTGGCGAAGGTGTCGTGGCCCACCGCAGAAGAGGTTATTCGTAGTTCGGCCGTCATCATCTTCCTGATCTTCGCGCTGGCCGCGATTCTCGCTGGTTACGACCTGTTCTGGTGGTTCGTGCTCCGCCTGGTGCTTCGTACGAGCTGATCGTTTCCCTTCTCCTTCACTCTTCCCCCACACGCCGGACCGATGGCCATGACCGACGACGCGACGAACGAGCACGAGAAGCTGCCCGCCGACGAGGTGGTTGCGTCGGCCGACGCGCACGCCGTTGACGACGTCGAGGATGACGGCACTCCCGCCGAGGTCGCAGACCCGTTTGCCGGCGACGAAAACGCCAAGCCGATCGAGACCGCGGCCGACGATGACTCGCCGGTGGTGGGCGAGCGGCACTGGTACATCCTCAAGGTGCAGAGCAACCGGGAAGACTCGATCCGCGAAACCCTCCTCCGTCGCATCTCCATGCAAGGCATGGACAAGTGGTTCGGCGAAGTGATCGTGCCGAAGGAGCAGGTCACCGAGTTCAAAGGGGGCAAAAAACGCGTCGTTTCTCGCAAGCTCTATCCGGGATACATCCTGGTGAACATGATCTTGAACGACGAGACGTGGTACCTGGTCCGGGAGACCGGGGGCATCGGAGACTTCACCGGATCGGCCGGTCGTCCCAGCCCCATGCTGCCCCAGGATGTCGCCAAACTTCTCAACAAGAGCGAGGAGAAGACCGACGACCAGCCCCGCCTGAAGATCAGCTTCAAGAAGGGCGACCGCGTGAAGATCAACGAGGGCACCTTCGAGAACTTCGAAGGCGAGGTCGAACAGATCGACGAGGCGAACGGCCGCGTGACGGTGATGCTCAGCATCTTCGGCCGGTCGACGCCGGTCGACATTGAATATTGGCAAATCGAGACGGTGTGAGCGGCACGCGGTGCGGTTCGAGAGTAGAGTCGGGCCCGCGACGGGCGAGTGAATCGGAACTGGGTGATCGGAATCAACGGACGGCTGACGAAGAAAGGTCGACGAGATGGCGAAGCAGGTTGTTGGTCAGGCGAAGTTTCAGGTTCCTGGTGGCCAGGCGACCCCGGCGCCCCCGGTGGGCACCTCGCTCGGTCGATTTGGAATCAACCTCGGCCAGTTTGTGCAGCAGTTCAACGACCGCACCCGCGAGGCGGCCGGCATGCCGATCCCGGTGGTGGTGACGGTCTACAACGACCGCTCATTCGAGTTCATCACCAAGAGTCCTCCTGCCGCCGCGCTCCTCAAGAAGGCCGCCGGCTTGGCAAAGGGTTCGGGCGTGCCCAACAAAGACAAGGTCGGCAAGGTGACGAAGGCCCAACTCGATGATATCGTCCGCCTGAAGGGGGCAGACCTCAACGCCCGCGATGGCGAGCATGCCCGCCGCATGGTCGAAGGCACGGCCCGCAGCATGGGCATTGTCGTCGAGGGCTGACGCCTCCGCCTCCATCCACTCTTCCAGACACCAGTTCACCCCAATCGAGATTCGAGGATCACAGTGGCCACGAACAAGCGCATGCGGGCAATGCTCGCCGTGAAGCCGAAGACCGACGACGCCATCCCGGTGGCGGAGGCAGTCGCCGTGCTCAAAAAGTTTCCTCCGACCAAGTTCGACCAGACCGTTGAAATCCATCTGCGGCTCGGGATTGATCCGAAGCAGGCCGACCAGATCATCCGCGGTTCGATCGTGCTTCCCCACGGTATCGGCAAGTCAAAGCGGGTCGTGGTCTTCGCCAAGGGCAACCTTGCCGATGACGCGAAAGCCGCCGGTGCCGAGGAAGTCGGCGCTGACGACCTCGCCAAGAAGATCAAGGAAGGCTGGACGGACTTCGACGTCTGCATCGCCGCCCCTGACATGATGGGCCTGGTGGGCCCGCTCGGAAAGGTGCTCGGCCCCCGAGGACTGATGCCGAGCCCCCGCGCCGGGACCGTGACCGCCGATATCAAGAAGACGGTGAGCGAGTACAAGGCCGGTAAGGTCGAGTTCCGCAACGATCCCACGGGCATCGTGCATGCCGTCGTCGGAAAGGCGAGCTTCGACGCCGCCAAACTCGTCGACAACATTCGTGCTTTTGTCGACCACATCGTCGGCATGCAACCGTCGAGCGTTCGCGGCCAGTACCTCAAGAGCATCTCGATATCGGGCACGATGACGCCCGGCGTGATGGTCGCCGTCTGACAGTCGCCTCACCTCTCACTTCCCCGTTTCACCGGATTCCGTTCGCCATGAGCAAAGCCATCAAGGACATGCTGGTCGACGATCTCAAGGGTCGCCTCACGGGAGTTGGCGACGTCATCGTTGTCAGCCTCGGGAAGCTCGACGCCCAAAAGACCACGCAGCTGCGGCAATCGCTTCGCAAGAAGCGGATCAGCCTGCAGCTCGTGAAGAACAGCCTCGCCCGTCGAGCGATGGAGGGAACTCCGCTCGCGCCGGCCTTTGACCGGGCTGAGGGGATGCTGGCAATCGCCTGGGGTGGCGAGGATGTCGTCGATCTGGCGAAGGAACTCGACCGCCTCCAGGGCGTGAAGGATTTTGAAGGCTTCGAGTGCCGTGGCGGTGCCCTTGATGGGGCAAAACTTGATGCCGGAGACGTGAAGCGAGTCGCCAAGTGGCCAACGCGGTCGGAGCAGCTCTCGATCCTCTCCGGGCAGATCAGCTCGCTCGGCGGCACGCTTTCCGGGCAGATTCTGTCGGCTGGCGGCACGCTGGCAGGCCAGCTCAAGTCACGGGTCGAAGACCTGGAAAAGGCTGTTGGTGGGGAGGTGGCTGCTTCCTGACCCGGTTCGCCCCGAGATTTTTTGGGACGGGCTTCACTCCACGATTTCCCATGGTATGACAAAGGGCTCGGCTGCCGGGCAAACGGTAGTTTGGACCGACGGTACGACACACCACATTCGGCATTTTTCACCACATCCAGCGGTCACCGGATCGTCCGGCGATACCGCGTTTTTTGAACTGAAAGGACCTCGAGCGATGGCAACGGCTGAAGCGACGCGTGAATTCTCGAAGGACACGAAGGACCTCGGCGACAAGATCGTCGGCCTCACCCTGAAGGCAGCGAAGGAGTTGTCCGATTACCTCGACGAAGTTCACGGCATCAAGCCGGCGGCTGGCGGCGCGGTCATGATGGCTGCGCCTGGTGCAGGTGGCGCTGGTGGCGGTGCCGGGGCTGAAGCTGCTGCCGAGAAGACCGAGTTCGACGTCATTCTCGAGGCTTTCGGCGACAACAAGATCGGCGTCATCAAGGTGGTGCGTGCTGCAACTGGCCTGGGTCTCAAGGAGGCCAAGGACACGGTCGAGGGCGCCCCTTCCAAGGTGAAGGAAGGCATCTCGAAGGCCGACGCCGAGAAGCTGAAGAAGGAACTGGAAGAGGCCGGCGCCAAGGTCGCGATCAAGTAAACGCGGTAAAAACCCCGTTTGGTGTTGGGAGGTTTGCCCCACATCGCCAAATGGTATAGTATTTGCGTTTGCCTGCACGTCCCTGCCGATCCTGCCCCATCTCTCCAGTTGTTCCTGATTTTTGGCCGCCGCTGAAGGTCACTGTGTCTGTTGAGGCCTGCGCGCCATCGGAGGATTCGTCGACACGATGGTGAGTCGATGGTTCGTCGCGGTGCGGCGGTTTCGATTCACGACAGTGCCCTGAACGGAACGCGACTCGTTCGCGGCCGCACGAGACCATCCCGAGGAGTTTTCTGTCAATGGCAACCCGCGCCGTCCGCCGTCTCCAGCCCAGTGAAGTTCGCCACTTCGGCAGCCGTCGCGTCAGTCACCTCATTCCAGACCTCACCGAGATCCAGACCCGGTTCTACGACAAGTTTCTGCAGTATGGCGTGCCTGCCTCCAAGCGCAAGGACGAGGGCATCGAGGGCGTGCTCCGGGAGATCTTCCCGATCGAGAGCTATGACCGCACGGTGAAACTCGAGTACCTGCGGTACGAGCTTGGGAAGCCACGGTACAGCCCCGATGAATGCCGCCAGTTGCGGCTCACCTACGGTCGTCCACTCCGCGTCTGGCTTCGGCTCACTCGCGAGCAGCCGATTGAGGAAGAGGTCTATCTTGGCGACGTCCCGATCATGCTCGGGGGCGGCGAGTTCATCATCAATGGTGCTGAGCGCGTGGTGGTCAGTCAGCTGCACCGCTCGCCCGGCATTGACTTTGTCGCGGATACCGAATCGAGCGATCGCAAAACCCATAACTGCCGCATCATTCCTGAGCGGGGTAGCTGGATCGAGCTGAACGTGTCGAAGAAGGACACGCTTCAAGTGCGGATCGACCAGAGCGGCAAGTTCTCGGCGCTCACGCTCCTGCGGGCGATGGACCCTAAGTACACCTCCGACGCCGAGATTCTGAAGCTCTTCTATACGACCGAAAAGGTGAAGACGGAGGGTAGCCGATACGTCGCCAAGATCGAGGGCAAGATCGCCGTCGATGACATCGTCTATCCGAAGGGGAGCGAGCGGGCCGGCGAAATCATCGTCGACGCCGGCTGCAAAGTCACTCACGATCAGGCCGAGTTGATCTGCACCTCGGGTCTGAAGGGTGTCGAGGTGATGCTCGAGCAGAAGGTCCCGCTGATCGTCAACAGCCTCCGCGAGGATGCCGACGAGTCGAAGCGGCGGACCGGGGTCGCGCCGAGCCATGAAGACGCTTTGATCCGCATCTACCAGCGGCTGCGGCCGGGCAATCCGCCGGCCTTCGACAAGGCCAGGGCGCTGTTTGACGAGAAGTTCAAGGACACCAACCGTTATCGTCTTGGCCGTGTCGGCCGCTTCCGCATCAACCGCAAGCTCGGGCTCGACGTGCCCGAGACAGAGATGACGCTGCGGGCGGAGGACATGATCGCCGCAATCCGCTACATGCTGCAGCTCAGTGAGGGTGAGGGCGAGGTTGAGGTGGACGACATCGACCATCTCGGAAACCGCCGGTTGCGGACGATCGACGAACTCGCCAGTGACGAACTCCGCAAGGGCTTCCTCAAGCTCCGCCGCACCGTGCAGGAGCGGATGAGCCTCAAGGACGTCGCGGAGATGTCGCCGCGAACCCTCATCAACCCCAAGAGCATCTCGGCTGCGATCGAGTATTTCTTTGGCCGCGGCGAGCTCTCGCAGGTGGTCGACCAAACCAACCCGCTCTCCATGCTCGCGCATGAGCGGCGACTCTCCGCGCTCGGCCCAGGCGGCCTCAACCGCAAGCGGGCCGGGTTCGAAGTCCGCGACGTGCACATCTCGCACTATGGCCGGATCTGCCCGATCGAGACGCCGGAAGGCACGAATATCGGCCTCATCTCCAGCTTGGCGATTTACTCCGGCGTTGACTCGTACGGGTTTTTAGTGACCCCGTACCGGAAGGTTTCGAAGTCGAAGCTCACGGATGACGTTGTCTGGTTGCGGGCCGACGAGGAGCACGACGCTCATCTTGCTCCGGCGGATGCGACCGTGGTCGACGGCAAGATCGTTGGCGACACGGTCATCGCCCGTTACAAGGGCGACTTTGTGCTCGTGCCCGCTGAGGACATCGAGTACATCGACGTCGCTCCGAGCCAGATGGTTGGCGTGTCGGCCGGTCTGATTCCCTTCCTCGAGCACGACGACGCCAATCGCGCCCTCATGGGCTCCAACATGCAGCGACAGGCTGTGCCGCTGCTCGTCACGGAGCCGCCAGTGGTGGCGACGGGAATGGAGCGCGACGTGGCCACCAACTCCGGCCTGCTCGTGCGGGCCGCGAAGAAGGGCGCCGTCACCTACGTCGACGCCGAGACGATCGAAGTCACGCCCCCGAGTGGCGCCGCTCCGGACATCTATCATTTGCGGAAGTACGTTGGGCTCAACGAGCGGACCTGCCAGAACCAAAAGCCGATCGTGCAACTCGGCCAGAAGGTCGAGAAGGGCGAGGTGCTCGCCGACGGCGCTGCGACGTACAAGGGCGAACTCGCTCTTGGTCGTAATGTGCTCGTTGGCTTCATGGCGTGGGACGGCTTCAACTTCGAAGACGCGATCATCATCAGCGAAGAGTTGGTGGAGGATGACGTCTACACCTCGATCCACATCGAGGAATATGACATCGAGATCCGCGACACGAAGTTGGGCCGCGAGGAGTTCACCCGCGACATTCCCAATGTCGGCGAGCGGGCCCTGCACAACCTCGACGAGACCGGTATCGTCCGCATCGGCACCTATGTGCGTCCCGGCGACATCCTCGTCGGGAAAGTCTCCCCCAAGAGCAAGACAGAACTCACGCCTGAAGAGAAGTTGCTCCATGCCATCTTCGGCCGTGCCGGCGAGGACGTGAAGAACGACTCGCTGGAAGTGCCGTCGGGCGTTGAGGGCATCGTCACCGCCACGGAAAAGTTTTCGCGACAGATGAGCCTTTCCGAGGACGAGCGGCGGGAATTTCAAAAGCAGCTCAAGGAGGCCGAGAGCGAGGGCAATCTGCGGATCGCCGAGACCTTCGGGGCGATGGTTGCCGAGATGGAAAAGGTTCTCCAGAAGCCTTTGAATGCCGACGACGGCAGCCCGCTCGTGCGGAACCAGGACCACAAGGTCGTGGCGGAGCGGGCCGCAGCGTTCAAGCCGGACGAGTTCGATGTCCGCTCGCCGCAGCGCAAGGCCGACGTCGACAAGATCATCAAGACGATGTGGCCGGCGGTCGAGGAAGCGATCGACGGTAAGGAGCGCCGCCTCAACAGCATGAAGCGGGGCGACGAACTCCGTCCGGGTGTGCTGCAGATGGTGAAGGTCTATGTGGCTGCCAAGCGGGTCATTTCCGTGGGCGACAAGATGGCCGGCCGCCACGGCAACAAGGGTGTGATCGCGAAGATTCTCCCCAAGGAGGAGATGCCCTTCCTGGCCGATGGCACGCCGCTGCAGATCCTGCTCAACCCCCTGGGCGTGCCGAGCCGCATGAACGTGGGTCAGATCCTCGAGACGCACCTCGGCTGGGCCGGAAAGATTCTCGGTTTCCAGGCGATCACCCCCGTGTTCGACGGAGCCAGCGAAGAAGACATCAACAAGGTTCTCGACGACGCGAATCTGCCGCGGCACGGCAAGGCGCAACTGTTCGATGGACGCACTGGCGAACCGCTCGAGCAGGAGACGACCGTGGGCTACATCTACATGCTCAAACTCCACCACCTCGTCGACGACAAAGTGCACGCTCGGTCGACCGGCCCCTACTCGCTCATCACGCAGCAACCGCTCGGGGGCAAGGCCCGGTTTGGCGGTCAGCGGTTTGGCGAGATGGAAGTCTGGGCGCTCGAGGCCTACGGCGCGGCCTACATCCTCCAGGAGCTCCTCACCGTGAAGAGCGACGACGTGGAGGGCCGCACGAAGATCTACGAGAGCATGGTGAAGGGTGAGAACACGCTCGAGGCCGGCACGCCCGCCAGCTTCGACGTGCTGACCAATGAGATACGCGGTTTGGCGTTGAATATGCAGTTGGAGAAGCGACGGATCTAGGTTCACGCGAGCGAGAAGCCATCATGGCCGTCGCCCGCTTGGAGACCTTCTGGGGCCTTCGGCTCCCAGGGTCTCACGACAGTCAAGCCTCCAGCATGACAGCACAAGGTTGATCAACAGTCGCCTCGAAAGGCCCCAGGAGAATCGCCCGTGAGCATCGGTGAAGCCACCTACGATCGCGTCAACGACTACTCGGCCGTAAAGATCAGCCTGGCCAGGCCGCACGACATTCGCAGCTGGTCGTTCGGCGAGGTCAAGAAGCCCGAGACGATCAACTACCGCACCTTCCGTCCCGAGAAGGACGGCCTGATGTGCGAGAAGATCTTCGGACCGGAAAAGGACTGGGAGTGCTCCTGCGGCAAGTACCGCGGCATGAAGTACAAGGGGATGATCTGCGACCGCTGCGGCGTGAAGGTCACGCACAGTCGCGTGCGCCGCAAACGGATGGGTCATATCGAGCTTGCGGCTCCTGTTGTCCACATCTGGTTCTTCAAGGCGATGCCGAGTCGGCTCGGCGCGCTGCTCGACATGAAGACGTCGAGTCTCGAGAAGGTGATCTACTTCCAGGACTACGTCGTCCTTGATCCGAAGGATACGCCGCTCAAGAAGCAGCAGTTGCTCACCGAGGAGGAGTATCGGGAGGCACGGGCCACCCATGGTGAAGGCAGTTTTGAAGCCGAGATGGGGGCTGAGGCGGTTCGCAAACTCCTGCTGGGGCTCGACCTGGTGACGCTCTCGCGAGAGCTCCGCGAGGAACTGATCACCACCAACTCGAAGCAGAAGAAAAAGGATCTCGTCAACCGGCTGAAGATTGTGGAGAGCATTCGCGACAGCGAGAACAAGCCGGAGTGGATGGTGCTCGACGTGATCCCGGTGATCCCCCCGGATCTTCGCCCGCTCGTCATGCTCGACAGCGGCAACTTCGCCACGAGCGATCTCAACGACCTCTACCGCCGGATCATCAACCGCAACAACCGGCTCAAGAAACTGGTTGATCTCAACGCGCCCGAGGTCATCATCCGCAACGAGAAGCGGATGCTGCAGCAGTCGGTCGACGCGCTGTTCGACAACAACCGCTGCAAGCGGCCCGTGCTGGCTTCGAGCAACCGCCCGCTCAAGAGCCTGACCGACATGATCAAGGGCAAGCAGGGGCGGTTTCGCGAGAACCTGCTCGGCAAGCGAGTCGACTACTCGGCGCGGTCCGTGATCGTGGTAGGCCCGAACCTGCGTCTCCATCAGTGCGGCCTGCCGAAGAAGATCGCGCTGGAGCTCTACCAACCGTTCATCATCCGGCGGCTCAAGGAACTCGGCCACGCCGACACGATCAAGAGCGCCAAGAAGATGCTCGAGCGGAAAGACGCCGAGGTCTGGGACATCCTTGAAGAGGTGATTCGCAACCACCCAGTGCTCCTCAATCGCGCCCCCACGCTGCACCGCATGGGCATCCAGGCCTTCGAGCCGGTGCTCGTCGAGGGCAACGCGATCAAGCTCCATCCGCTTGTCTGCAAGGGCTTCAACGCCGACTTCGACGGTGACCAGATGGCGGTTCACCTACCGCTCTCGATCGAGGCGCAGGTCGAAGCCCACACCCTGATGCTGTCGACGAACAATATCTTCAGCCCGGCCAATGGTGCGCCGATCATCTCGCCCTCGCAGGACGTGGTGATGGGCTGCTACTACCTGACGATGGCGATTCCCGGCCGTAAGGGCGAGGGAATGGTGTTCAAGGATTTCGCCGAGGTGGAGATCGCCCACTCGCTGCGGAAGGTCGACACTCACGCCAAGATCAAGGTCAAACTGCCGGCGAAGCGGCGGCTTAAAACCGACATCGAGGCGCAAGCGAAGCCGGGGGCTGTGGTCGAGACCACCGCTGGCCGCGTGCTGTTCAACTCGGCCCTGCCCGAGGGGATGCTCTTCTACAACATCCCGATGCGGTCGAGCGAGTTGGCCCGCGTGATCTCCGACTGCTACCAGACGCTCGGCCGTCGAAAGACGATCGACCTGCTCGACGACATGAACCGCGTCGGCTTCGGATGGAGCACGAAGAGCGGCCTGTCGTTCGCCACCGATGACCTGATCACCCCCACGAGCAAGACTCGGATCATCGGCGACGCCGAGAAGGAGGTGATGAAGATCCTCAAGCGGTACCAGAAGGGTGTGATCACCGACGGCGAGCGGTACAACTCGGTGCTCGACGCCTGGACGCACGCCCGTGAGCAGATCACGAAGGAGATGATGGCGGAACTCGAGCAGGATACGGACGCCAAGCCGACCCGCCGACCCGGCTACGTCAACCCCATTCACCTGATGGCACACTCGGGCGCCCGAGGCGGCGTCGAGCAGATCCGCCAGTTGGCCGGCATGCGCGGCCTGATGGCGAAGCCGTCGGGCAAGATCATCGAGACGCCGATCAAGGCGAACTTCCGCGAAGGGCTGACGGTGCTCGAGTACTTCAGCTCGACGCACGGTGCCCGAAAGGGTCTTGCCGATACGGCCCTCAAGACGGCCGACTCGGGATACCTCACCCGGAAGCTTGCCGACGTGGCGCAGAACGTGGTCGTGACGATGCACGACTGCGGCACGACGCAGGGCATCACCAAGGGGGTGATTTACCGCGGCGAGAAGGTCGAAGTCAGCCTCGCTGACGGTATTCGCGGCCGCGTGAGCCGGTCCGACATCCGCAACCCGATCAGCGACGAAGTGATCGTTCACGAGGACGATCTGATGACGCCGACGACGGCGCGGCAGGTCGAGGAACTCGGCCTCGAAAAGATCCAGGTCCGCAGCCCGCTGACTTGCGAGGCTCCGCTGGGCGTGTGCCGGCTGTGCTACGGCATGGACCTTTCCACGGGCTCGCTCGTGGAGGAGGGCATGGCGGTGGGCATCATCGCCGCTCAGAGCATCGGCGAGCCGGGCACGCAGTTGACGATGCGGACCTTCCACATCGGCGGCGTGGGCCAGCGTGCCATCGAGGAGAGCGAGAGCAAGGCGAAGCGGGCCGGCACGGTGAAGTTCACCCGGCTTCGCACCGTGACCAACGAGCAAGGCGAAGCTGTCGTGCTCGCTCGTAACGGCGAGATCGCGATCATCGACGCCAAGGGCCGCGAACTGGAGAAGTTCGAGATCCCGGCGGGTGCGATTCTGAAGGTCAAGGATGACGACGAAGTCAAGGCGGGCACAGTGCTCGTGCAGTGGGATCCGCACTCGATCCCGATTCTCTCCGAGGTGTCGGGCAAGGTCCGCTACGAGGACGTGATCGAGAACGAGACGCTCCGCCTCGAGAAGGACCCCAGCGGTCACCTTCGGCGAATGATCATGGAGCACAAAGGTGTCTATCACCCGCAGGTCGTGCTTGAAGACGAGTCGGGCAAGATCCTGGACTTCTACTATCTGCCTGAAAAGGCCTACATCGAAGTGTCACCGGGTGAGATGGTCGCCGCCGGCCACATTCTCGCCAAGACGCCCCGCGAAGCGTCGGGCACGCAGGACATCACCGGTGGTCTGCCGCGAGTCACGGAGATCTTCGAGGCTCGCAAGCCCAAGGATCCGGCGATCATGGCCGAGATCGACGGCAAGGTGGAACTCCTTGGCGAGAAGCGCCGGGGCAAGCGGACCATCGTTGTCAAGAATGAGAGCGGCATCGAGCGGGAGCACCTTGTCACCCACGGTAAGCACCTTCGCGTGCATGCCGGCGACATCGTCAAGGCGGGCGAAGCGCTCGTCGATGGCCCGCTCGTGCCGCACGACATCCTGCGGATCTCGGGCGAGGAGGCGGTGCAGCAGTACCTCACCCGTGAGATCCAGAACGTGTACCGCAGCCAGCGGGTCGACATCGACGACAAGCACATCGAGATCATCGTCTCGCAGATGCTGCGAAAGGTGAAGATCGAGACCGTCGGCGACACGACGCTGCTGCCGGGCAGCGTGATGGACAAGTTCGAGTTCCGCACCGCAAACGACCGGGTCACCGACTGCCTCCGGATCACCGACAAGGGCGACAGCGAGTTTGAGGTCGGGGCGATCGTGCCGAAAGAGGTGCTCGCTCAGGCGAATGCCCAGATCGAGACGCTCGGCGGAGCCGCTGCAAAGGGTACGAAGCCGAAGCCGGCGACGGCCAGCACGCAACTGCTCGGGATCACCAAGGCCAGCGTTCAGAGTTCGAGCTTCATCTCGGCGGCCAGTTTCCAGGAGACCACGAAGGTGCTGACGGAAGCCGCGCTCGCGGGGAAGGTCGACAACCTCGTCGGTCTCAAGGAGAACGTCATCCTCGGGCACTTGATTCCTGCAGGCACGGGCTTCAACACGTTCCAGTCCGCTGAGGTTCGTGTGCGGCCAGAGGCGTTGGAGTCGCTGCGGATGGATCGGGAGAACGTCCTGGCTCGCCAGTTCCCGCTGCTCGAGGCTGCTGCTTCGAGCGACGCCGGTGCCGAGGGTGCCGCTCAGGTGGGTGACAGTGGCGTTGCCACACTGGCCGCCGGCGACAACGAGTAACCCACGCTGAGAGTACGGACCGACTCGACCATACGGGCGTGGCCCCTGTTGCGGAAGCCGGGCTGCGCCCGTCGTCATATCCGGTGCGGCCGTTAGGACCGGGCCACCAGGCTTTTTGCGGTCGCTTCTGCGTCGAAGTAGTGTCAGAGCAGGGCGGTCGTCGCCGCCCGCGAGGACAAACTCCATGACACGCGGATTCGTCGGCCTTCCCCTCCTGGCCATTGCCGTCTGGGCTTCGGCTGCTCCCGGTCAGGCCGCCCCGTACAACCCGTACGCTGACGCGCAGGATTCGCCGCCACCACTCGCAGCGGACGGCACGATCCACTGGGGGACGTTCTACAAGTCGGCGAAGCTCCAGCAGAGCTATGAGCGGCTTTGGAACCTGGGAGCGTGTCGCGGTTCGAACAAGGCGATTACCGTGCCCGTCGCCGAGAACCAACTCGTCATCGATCGACTGCCCGAGGCTGAGTTCAAGGGGGTTGTCCGGGCAGTGGTGGGCCAGGCCGCCGGCGGGATGGTCGCCTTCGACGAGTCGGATGCCACGGGAGGCCATGCCGAACCGTTCGTCGCCCAGTTTCACCCGGCCGGAGTGACCCGGTTTCAAATCGGTGGGCGGGCACCGGCGTCTATCCTGACGATAGGAATGGTCGTCAGGCTCCGCGCGGAGGTCGATGGCAAGGGGCATGGTGTCGAGCCCGTCTCCAGCTTCGAGATCGTAACGCCCCCCGCGGGCTTCGTTCCCGATGCCGTTCGCCCGGAGCGCATGGAGACGATCGTCGGGACCGTCGTAAGCATCCAAAAGAACCTCGTCGGGCTCCGAGTGGATGCTGGGAAGCTGCGGAGGATCACGCTGCAACTTGACGCGGATGCCATCGCCACGATCGACGCGGCCCGCCTCGACCTCGTCTCGACAGGAGATGAGATAAAGGTCAAGGGCCGCCTTTGGACGGGTGAGGGAGCGATGGGCGCGGGCACGATCTTTGTTTCCGACGTGGTCGTATCGAAGCGTCCGCCCGCAGACGCCGCTGCAACCCAGCCGGGGTCGCGGACCGTCGGTGCCCGCTGAGCCGCTCCAGCGGGTGGATGCTGGAACGCACGCTGCACCGCCCGTACAGTGATGCAGTGGGCCGGAACACCGGCCCCCGTTCCGTGCAACCCGCTCGTGAATTCTCTGATGGCGTCGCGAACCGTTCGAGCGGCGCATGCAGTATCGGCCGCGGACGTCGCCAGCCGGCTCCTTCGACAGCGGCTTGGATCCGTTGCGCGGGTGGTAGCCGCTGTCGCTACGGGAAAACCGCGGGCGGAGACCGTGCATCGGCTCCGGATTTCCGCCCGTCGTGCGACCGCCGCCATCACGGCCTTCCGGTCGTTCGTGCCACGGCGGCAGCGTCGCTGGTTCAAGAAGTCGCTCCGCCGGATCCGCCGCGCGGCCGGAGAAGCCCGCGATCTCGACGTTCTCACCGCGCGTTGCCGGGCGGTAGTGGCGGCACGGCCATCCGCCGCCGGTCGAGCAGCCCGAAAGCACCTTCTGGAGATGCTGGCGAAGAAGCGGCCACCGACGCGGCGCGAACTCGAGGACGAGATCACCAACCTGCTGGCCCGCGACTGGAACGGCCAGGCCGCCGCGCTGCTCGCTGCTGTCGAGTCGGCGGCGACGACCGAGACGATCGTCTCCTTCGCTCGCCGTCGGTCGCGACGGCTTGCGAGGCGCTTCCTCGCCCACCTCGACGACCGCTTTCGTGATGATCGCGAGATCCATCGGTTGCGAGTTCATACGAAGAAGCTCCGGTATTCGCTGGAACTGTTCACCGCCGCGGCGCCGACGGCCGAGGTCACGGCCTGCATCCGTGAGCTCCGCCGACTGCAGACGCGGCTGGGCGAGTTCACCGACCATGCGGCCGCCGCCGAGCGACTCAGGCTCTGGTCGCAGGGGGAAGCGGACGATCGTGCCCGTCGGACGCTCGTCGACGCGAGCCGGCAGGAGTCGGCCTTGGCGAAGCGGGCCCGTCGTGGCTGCATCCGCTGGTGGACTGCCTCGCGTCGTGACACGCTCGCTCGGCAACTGAAGCGAATCCTCCGAGGGACGGTGGCATGACCGCTGCACGACCAAAACAACGGCAGCCGACGGGACATCGCGGAGCATGGGGGCAGTCCATGTGGCTGCTGCCGTTGCTCCTTGCCGTGGGCGTGTGGCTGGCCGGCCGGCCGCGACGGGATGCCACCACGGCCCAGGGCCCCTTCCAGCCGACCGTTGCTGGGAGCCGAGCGTCGGCTCAGTCACCGGCAGGGATGGCCTGGGTGCCTGGTGGCGAGTTCTCGATGGGCTGCGGCGATCCCCGTGGCCTGCCGTTCGGTGGGACTGATCCGATGAACGATGCCCGGCCAGTGCATCGCGTCAGGGTGGATGGCTTCTGGATGGACGTGCACGAGGTCACCAACGATCAGTTCGCGGAGTTCGTGAAGGCGACCGGGTACGTGACCGTGGCGGAGCGGCCACCCCGGGCTGAGGACTTCCCCGGGGCTCTGCCGGAGAATCTCGTCGCCGGCTCAATCGTGTTCACGCCGCCGGCCGAGGATGTGCCGCTGAGGGACGCCACCGGAACGGCGCACCTCCGCTGGTGGGCCTATGTCCCCGGCGCCTGCTGGAAGCATCCAGAGGGCCCCGACAGCGATCTTGCGGGAAAGGGCGACCAACCGGTGGTTCACGTTGCCTTCGAAGACGCGGAAGCCTACGCGGCGTGGGCCGGTAAGCGACTTCCCACGGAGGCGGAATGGGAGTGTGCGTCGCGCGGGGGGCTTGCCGGTGCGACCTATCCGTGGGGCACCGAGTTCAAGCCCGGCGGCCGCTGGATGGCGAACACCTGGCAGGGGCGATTTCCTGGAGAGAACACCGCCGACGATGGTTTCCCGGGCATCGCACCGGTGGGCCGCTACCCCGCCAACGCCTACGGCCTTCACGACATGTCGGGGAACGTCTGGGAATGGTGCAGCGACTGGTATCGCCCAGATACGTATGCCCGGGATGCCGCGGAGGGCGTCGCGCTCAACCCGCGCGGACCGACCGACAGCCATGATCCCACGGAGCCTGGGCAGGTGAAGCGGATCCAGCGGGGTGGATCGTTCCTGTGCAGTGACCAGTACTGTTCCCGCTACATCGTCGGCACCCGCGGCAAGGGGGAGGTGTCGAGTGCGACAAACCACTGCGGCTTCCGCTGCGTGAAGCCACCGGATCGGTGAACGGTTCTCATCCGGGTTACGCATGAGCCGTGCGAGTCCGTTTGTCCAAGCCCAACGCCGTGAGGCGTGGGGTGAACCGCCAACAGACGCCGGGTCCAGCGTTGTTCGCCCGCGGCCTCACGGCCGGTCGGCTTTCACTCGCCACGAACTCGACACGCGAGGATCACGTGTGATCCGTATCAACCCTTCTTCGCCATCAGCCGGCGGAGGTCAGCCAGCGACCTCGTGTTGGCAACGTCGCCCTTCTCGAGGCCGGCACGACGGGCCTGAAGGATGCCGCACCGCATGACGTCGAGGCCGCGGATCGAGTGCGCGTCGGTTGAGATGACGAGCGATACGCCGGCCTTTCGCGCCGCGGCGGCATACCGGTCATCGAGGTCGAGCCTCCACGGGTTGGCGTTGATCTCGAGAAAGGTTCCGGTCCGGGCGGCCGCCTCGATCACGGCGTTGATGTCGACGTCGTAGGCGGGGCGTCGGTTGATCAGCCGCCCTGTCGGATGGCCGATCACGCGGACGAACGGATTCTCGATCGCCTCGATGATTCGCGCCGTGATCCGATCGCGGGGCTGCTGCTGGCCGTAGTGCAGGCTGGCCACGACCCAGTCGGCCCGGGCGAGGATCTCGTCCGGGAGGTCAAGGCCGCCCTTCTCGAGCATGTCGACCTCGATCCCCTTGAGCACCGTGATCGGGGGCACGCTGTCGGCGGCCAGCGACTCGTTGAGCTGGTCAATCTCATCCCACTGCCTCAGCAGTCGCGTGCGGTCGAGTCCGCGTGCCATGGTCACCCGCTGGCCATGGTCGGTGATCGCCACGTATTCGAGGCCGCGATCGATCGCCGCCCGCACCATGTCGGCGAGCGTATCTTCGCCGTCGGTCGCGGTCGTGTGCATGTGGAGATCGCCGCGGATGTCAGCCAGTTCGACGAGCGTCGGCAGTCCCTGGCGCTCGGCACGCTCAAACTCGTCGCCCCCTTCGCGGAGTTCGGGCGGGATCCAGGGAAGGCCCACGGCTTCATAGACCTCGGCTTCCGTACGACCGGCCAGCGTGCCGCCGCGCGTGTGGTGGCCGTCGGCGGCGGCGTCGAGCTTGTGCACACCGTATTCGTTGATCGTCAGGCCGCGGTCTCTGGCCCGCGATCGGAGTTTCACGTTGTGCTCCTTCGAGCCGGTGAAGTACTGCAGCGCCGCCCCGAATGATTCCGCCGCCACCACGCGGAGGTCGATCTGGATGTCCTGTGGGCCGCGGATGCTCGTCTTGGTATCGCCGCGCTGCAGCACGGTGGCCATGCCATGCCATCGCTCCAGGTGGTCCATCACGGCGGCGGCCGCCGAGCTGTCGACCACCACGTCGAGGTCGCCCACCGTCTCGCGGCCCCGCCGCCAACTCCCCGCTCCCTCGACCTGCCGCGCCTCCGGGCACTGCCGCATCCAGCCGAGCACGTCCTGGACGATGGAGTTGGCGTCGTTCCAGAGCATCCGGGCATGGGCCGGATCCTTCGCGAAGGCCATGTTGTCCAGAATCGCCGCCTGCGTTTTGGCGCCGAAGCCCTTCACCGACTCGACCCGCTTCTCGCGGCAGGCCTGCTCGAGTGCTTCGAGCGAGTCGATCCCCAGCGCATCAACGAGTTGCTTCACCTTCTTCGGACCAAGCCCCGGCACCCGCATCAGTTCAAAGGCGGCCGCGGGCACCTGGACCTTCAGTTCCTCGAGCAGGGGCAGCCTGCCGGTGTCGAGCAGTTCCTCGATTTTGCCGGCGAGGTCGTCGCCGATGCCGTCCAGGTCGGTCAGGGAACGGTTCGTGTCGGTACGAACCGCCGCCAAAGGTTCGACGAGCCCGCCGATGGTGTGGGCGGCATTGCGGTAGGCCCGCACCCGAAACACGTTGCCCCCCTGATAGTCGAGCAAGTCTGCGACGTGGTCGAAGACGGAAGCGATTTCGGAGTTCGTCACGGTGCCGCGTCGCTCCAGGGGGCGGGGGTTGGATCCCGACCACCGGAAGTGTCAGCGGAATGGCGTGCGGCGGCAAGCGGTGGAGCCGCCGCGGCTCGCGGTCACTGCTGGAGTCGAGCCGGCAGGGCGGCGGTTGGGTAGCCGGGACGCCGCCCACCAGGGAGCGGATCGAGCATGGCTGGCTGCCACGATGTGGTATGGCTCGTCGGCTCGAGGAGGCGTGGAAAGGCATTCGTCGAAGCCTTCGGCCCCTGGCCGGGAAGGACCGGCATTCCCAGCGGCGCTGCCGAAGGAGCCGCACCGGCGGCCGGAAGGGCCCCACCGGGGACGGTGAAACCGTTCGTGCCCGCCGCTGGCGGTGGCACGGTGATGGTGCCGGCGGGGGCCGGAGTCGCAAACGGTGAGAAGGCTGGGGCGGCAGTGCCCACCGCTGGCGCCGTGGGGGTCGCTGCCGTTTTCGGCAGTTCCGGAATGGGCTTCAGCGACGGTGCCGGCGCCATCGACGGGGTTGGCGAGAGAGGCTGCGGTTGCGTCGGCTGCGGCTGGATCCCGGCCTGCGGTGCCACGGGAATCGAATACCCGCTCTGGGGCGTGATTGGCTGCTGATAGGTCTGCGGCACAGAAGCCGGCGGCGCCGAGCCAGGGACCAACTGCTGCGGGATGTCGGCGCCGGCGGCACCCCAGGCCTGCGGCGTGGTCTGGACCGGAGCGGTGAACGGGCTGACGGCTGGGGCAGGAGCGGCCATGGCAGGAGCCGCCATGCCAGGCTGGGCCATGCCAGGAGCGGCCATGGCAGGCTGGGCCGCCGGATAGCCGCCAGCATAGCCGGGCTGCATCTGCACGTATTTGGTCGTGGTGACGGCGCGATACTGCGTCACAGGCACATTCACCGCCTGCTGGACGTACTGTGTGACGGGTTGCATGCATTCCCGGGAGCAGCCCGTGCAGGGATCGACCTCGCAGGAAGGCTTATATGTGGTGACCGGCACGTTTTGGTACTGCGTGCGGTAAGTGGTCTCAGGCACGTAGCTCGTCTGCTGGACGGGAACCATCACGGGGGGCGGTGGCGCTGCGATTGGGGCGGCGATGGGCGCGACCATCGGCGCGGCCACGGGGGCGACCGCGTAGACGGGCGGCTTCTTGAAGCACGCACCACAGCCCGCGAAGAGGTCGTTGAAGCAGCATTGGGCCCGGGCATCAAGGCCGCCCATGACCTGAAAGCCGACTGCAGCCACGAGGGCCACGGACATCCGACGCATCGTCATCACACGTTCCTCCGCTGGCCGCCGCTGCGGGAAAATGCCCGCAGAACCGACGGCAACACGCAAGCGTAGGTTGCGCGGCTGTCGCGACGTGACCAAAAACCGGCGGACGGATCGTGAATTTCGCTCGGTGGCGTTGCACAACCGTCGCTTCCGTCATGATCGCCACACCCGGCCTGCCCGGTGGTGGCTCGCGGCAGCCGTGTGTCAGGGCCGCCGCTCCTCGAAGCGGTCATACAGGGTCGCCAGAGCATCGCGAACGTTTCCCCGATGGCATCGAAAAGCCTGCTCGACATCGGCAGCCGAGATCGTGCCGTGGTGATCGGGCAAGCGCTCGATGATCGCGGCGACCAACGCCAGTGACGACTCGCGGCGGGCGAGCACCGGCAGGCCGATCGGTCCATGCGCCGTGGCGATCACGGTCGTCCGCCGCCAGCGCGCCACGGCGACGATAACCAGGCCGACGCCCCAGGGGAGCTGTTCCCAGCCGTCCACGGCAACGATGTGGCCCGGTCCGGCTCTTACAACGGACTTCAGCGTGGGCCAGGCATCGGCCCATGACCGCACCTGCGAGAACGACGTGGCACGTCCGGCAGACGCGGCGGTGGCGAGCAGGGCTCGCACCAGGGTGGTCTTGCCGCGGCCATGTGGCCCCTCGATCGCCCAGCAGTCGCAACCGATGCGGTCGAGCAGTGGGCCGATATCCAGTGGTCGGCCGCTCGCATCAAGAGGAGGCACGGCCCCCGGTCTCGTGTAGCGGGTCGAGAATGGATTCGCGGCGGTTCTTCTGAACGCGGTCCGCGCCGCGTCATCACCGACTGAAGCAGGCGTCATGGCATGGCCATCAGCGGGCGGGCTGGCGGGAGGAGGCCGACGGTGAACTCGTGCTCCGAGACATAGTCTCGGCCGCTCTCGAAAAAGAAGCGAACACGAACGCACCAGCGGATCTTCACGACCACCCCCTCGTAGGAGAGCGGGCTGCGGGGCAGGCGGCAGGAGAACTGGCCCATCGGGGCGGTCGGCGGCAGGCGTTCGGGCGCGACCACCCGCTCGAAGAAGTGCACGCCGAGATCCTCCTCTCCCTTCCCCTCGGTAAACCAGAGCACGGAATGCTCGACAGCTCGTGGTGGCTCGTCGTCGAGGCCCTCGACCTCGTAGCGTATTTCGACCGGGTCGAGAGGCTCGTAGTGGCGGTTGCCGTGTGAGAACAGGGCGATCACGCGAGGTGTGGGGCGGAGTCCCTCGGTGGCAGTGCTCATGGGAAAGCCTCCCGCCGCCGGCCACCGTGGTTGATCGCCGGTTCGGCCGGAAAGACAACGAGCGGGAACGTGCGGACAAAACCCGGCCAGCCCGCTGGTTGGCCATGCACGGCAATGCTCCACCGGACCGCGTTGTGCTCGGACGTAAACGAGTGCATCGCATCGGCTGGGATCGTGAATGCCCCTCGGGCCTCGAACCGTGCGCCGGGCGTGAGCTGCAGGTCGACCCAGGTCCGAATGTCGTGGGCCCAGACGGTCATCCGTTCGGTGCGGGTGTCGGTGCCCTGCGTGAAGGTGGCCTGCTCCTCGAGGGTCAACGCCAGCCGCAGCGAATCGAGCGTTCCTGACCCTCCCTGAGCAAGCAGCACCTCGTACCTACCACCCGGGCGGAGCGGCTGGGCTGAGATCTCAAGCTGCGTCGGCCCCACGGCCGTCGCGAGCAGCCCCCGCCTGATGAAGAGCACCAGGCTGGCGATGCCGACGCCGGCGAACGGAACGAGCAGCGTGAGGAGGAGCCAGTCGATCTTCCCACGGAGGAGGTCGATGACGGCCCCGACGCCCAGGACCGCCAGCACCGAGTTCCAGAGGAAAGCGAAGAGTCCGAAGCCGAGGAGCGTCCAGTTTTCGGGGCTCTCGATCGGGAGTCGGTAGGCGAGGACGGTGCCCGGCGAGTTCACCAGGTCATCGCAGGCCGGAACCCCCGGATGCTCGGCCGCCTGCCGCGGCCCGGCGGCGAGCGGATCAAGGAGATCGGAGAATCGGGAGGGCACCGCACACCGCTCCTGCGACCGTCCCCATCGCCGGATCGCGCGGGCCAGACCCATTCCGCCAAACGAGACCAGCGCGCCGGGCAGCAGCAGCGTGAGGAGCCACATCCACCAGTTGTAGCCCCGCTCCAGGACGACCGTGGTGGGAGCCGTGGGGTCGTACCATCCCGGGACGGTGTCGCCCAGCTTCCAGGCCGACAGCGCGGCGACCGCCTGCGTTCGGTCGCTCGCGGTGGTGCTGCGGGAAGGAGTGCTCCACGACTCCGTCGAACGGCCGGCCACCTCATAGCGGACGCGGAGGCACGGCTGCCATGTAAAGGAACTACTACGGTCGGCAGCAACGATGGTCCGTCGCACAAGGCCCTTGCCCAGAACCGTGCAGTCGGTCGCCAGGAAGTGCTGGTTAATTCGCCACTCCGGAACCGCCACACCGGAGAGGAGCAGGCCTGCAAAGACGATCCCCGCGGTGAGCAGGGCGGCATGGAACGCGGCGTCACCGAGCGAAGCCCAGGCCGGAGAGCCGGTCCGGCGATGGCCGCGCTTCTTGCCGAAAAACCGCGGGAATCTCACCAGCGAACTCCTCGCCGCCTCGGCGGGAGCCGGTCAGGAGCAGCGGGCCGCCGCCTCCGGCTGCCGTACGGCCAACTCGCCCGAGGATGACTGCACACGGAAAAAACCGATCTTCTCGAGCGACTTGTAGACCTCCTCGAGCGTCTTCTCGCCGAAGTTCGAGATCGACAGCAGATCGGCCCGCGTGCAGTTGAGCAGGTCGTGGACCGTGAAGATGCCCTTCTCCTCGAGGCAGTTGGTGGTGCGGACGGAGAGGCCGATCTCAGCCGTGCTCATTTCGAGCTTCTCCGCCATTTCGTCGGACTGCATCAGGTTTTTGTATGGCACTCGCGGCATGGGGTCCCTCCCGTGCGAATCGAGGTAAGGTGTGGCCGCCCGGGCGTGAGGCCCAGCGGGCAAGTGATGAATATACTCCAATCGGCTGAGAATCGACTACATCGCTTCGGCGAGACCACCCGCGCCCGCCGTGCCCAGTGCCAGGTTTTGCCGTCCCAGACCCGTGCCAGCATCATCTTTCGCCTCCCTGAACGAGTCCCAGCGGCGTGCTGCCAGCCACGTCGAGGGCCCGCTGCTGGTGCTAGCAGGCCCTGGCAGCGGCAAGACCCGCGTGGTCACGCACCGGATCGCCCACCTGATCGCGGAGGGCGTGCCGCCCGAGCGGATCGTGGCCCTGACCTTCACCAACAAGGCGGCCAGCGAAATGCGGCACCGGGTGGCCGACCTTGTAGGGCCGCAGCCGGTCGAGATGGGCACCTTCCACCGCTTCGCTGCTCGGCTGATCCGCCGCCACGCCCGGCTCGTGGGACTGACGAGCGACTATTCGATACTCGACCCCGATGATGCGGCCGCCACGCTGAAGCGAGCCGTGAAATCGATCGGCCTCGCCGCCACCCACACCCCGGTCGACCGCATTGCCGGGATCATCTCCCGGGCAAAGAACGACCTTCTCACGCCGGCCACATTTGAACCCCGCTGGGGAAAGCCCGCCGACGATCTGGCGCTGCGGGTCTGGCCGGTCTACCAGCAGATGCTCGTGCGGGCCAACGCGGTCGACTTCGATGACCTACTCGTCCACGTGGCCACTGTTCTCGCGGAGAATCCCGACCTGCGCCGTGAACTCGACGCCCGACACCGCTTCATCCTGGTGGACGAATACCAGGACACCAACGCCGTTCAGTACGCGATCCTCCGTGGCCTGTCGATCGACCACCCGCACCTTGCCGTGACCGGCGATCCCGATCAGGCGATCTACGGATGGCGGGGCGCGAGCATTCGCAACATCCTCGAGTTCGAGCGGGACTATCCCAGTGCGTCGGTCGTCAAGCTGGAGGACAACTACCGCAGCACGGCGAACATCCTGGGGACGGCCGATCGGCTGATCGCCCACAACTCCAGGCGGAAGCACAAACGACTCGTCACCACGGCGGGGCCCGGAGAGCCGGTGCGAATCGTGCTCGATGGCTCGGGCCTTGAGGAGGCCGAACGAATTGCCTCAGAGATCGCCGCCGCCGTGCTCGCCGGCCGCCGGGCGCCGCGGGACTTCGCGATTCTCTTCCGCGCCAACGCGCTCTCCCGCTCGTTCGAAATCGCCCTGCGAACCCGGGGCGTTTCCTACCAGCTCGTCCGCGGCCTCGAGTTCTTCAAGCGACGCGAGATCCGCGACGTGGTCGCGTGGCTGCGATTGCTTCGCAACCCCCGGGATGACGAGGCCCTGCTTCGCGTCGTCAACGTGCCGCCTCGCGGGATCGGCCGTCAGTCGCTCGACCGGCTCGCAGCCTGGGCTGAGGACCACGGGGCTACGCGACTCGACGCAGTGGCGAGCGCCGCGGCGATTCCCGGGATGCCGAAGCGGGCGGCGACCGCGTTTGCCGGGTTTGCGCGGCTCGTGGCCGAACTGGCGGCTGCGGCCGGTAGGGAATCGTCGGTTGCCGCGATCCTCGAGACGGTGCTCGAGCGCACGGGCTACCGCGCGATGCTCGCGGATGAGCAGGACGAGGACGAAGAGGGGCAGGATCGGCTCTCCAACGTCGAGGAACTCGTGACCGCGGCCCGGCAGTTCGACGATGGTTTCACGGTGGCCGCGGCCGATCCGGAGGCCGTTGATCCGCTTGGCGGATTCCTCGAGACGACGGCGCTCGTCGGCGATGCCGACGCCTGGGACGCCTCGGCCGACCGCGTGGCGCTGATGACACTCCACGCCGCCAAGGGGCTGGAGTTTCCGGTCGTGTATCTCGTTGCCATGGAGGACGGTATCCTTCCGCACGAACGGAGCCTCGACCGCCCGGAGCACCTCGAGGAGGAGCGGCGGCTCGTGTTTGTGGGAATCACACGGGGCCGCGAGGAGGTTCACGCCAGCTGTGCCCGGATGCGAGACTACCGTGGCACGCGGCGAATCTCGGCGCCGAGTCTGTTTCTCGCCGAAATGCAGGGTTCCGAAACGGTGGTCGTGGGCACTGAGGCGCCGCGGGATGCCGACTTCGATCCCTTCGGCGACGCTGCGGCACGGCAGGCTGAGGACTTCGATGATGTCGCACAGGACGCACCGCGGCCGCGGATCCCAGTGGTGCATCGCGACGGCCTCACGGTCGACCTTGACGATTCGCAGGATGACTCGCCGCCGCCCCCATCGCCGCCACGAAGGCGGCGGGGCTTTGACGCGGCGATCGAGCGGGCCACCGACCTGGCGCTGCGGATGGCCGGTGAAGGAAAGCCGCGGCGCGAGTATGCGAAGGGCCAGCGGGTGCGGCACGAAGAATACGGCGAGGGAGTGATCGCCGGGATCAGCGGCAGCGGCCCACGCTCGATCGGCACGGTGATCTTCGACGGCCCGGCCGGCACGAGGAAGTTCATCCTCGGCCACGGCGTCCTCGAGCCCGTTGGGGAGTAATGCGGCTCACACGTGATGCTCTCGCATGTCTCAGGCTCGGG
>Ga0194055_10000479_pt1 | contig 32163 bp, 23 predicted proteins | sample SepL449m_MetaG_FD_155482 | JGI IMG/M metagenome (GOLD analysis project Ga0194055, IMG submission 155482) | Anoxic zone freshwater microbial communities from boreal shield lake in IISD Experimental Lakes Area, Ontario, Canada - Sep2016-L442-9m | ecosystem: Environmental > Aquatic > Freshwater >... | reverse complement strand
GTCGGCTGCCTCGCGCTCGCCGTTGTTCATGAGGTGGATGGTGGTCCACGCCGAACCGATGCCGCGTTCGCGGGCAGCGAGCATGAAGCTCCATACGGCAGGCAGCAACGAACCCCACGAACTTGCCGCAGCCATCACGGGCGCGTTGTCGAGGCGACCGCTGATGCAAGGAATGAGCATGAGTGGCGCACGATGAAAGTTCTCGGTGAGATACATCGCTGATTCGGTGACGCGGCCAGCCTGCTCGGCGCGCATGTCGCCTTCGGCGTATCCGGCGCTACGCGGGTTCTTCGCGTATTGCATGAAGTTGGTCTTGTAGATGTCGGCGAGCGCCTTCTTCTTGGCTGCATCTTCGACAACGAACCAGTGCCAGCCTTGGCTATTCGAGCCTGTTGGTGCTTGCAGCGCGATCTCGAGGCAGTCCTCGACAACCTTGCGCTCGACAGGGCGATCGAAGTCGAGGCGCTTGCGCACGGAGCGGGTTGTGTTGAGGACTTCGTCAGCCGAAAGGTTCAGATTCATCGTCGCAGTGTGCCATGAACGGGCCTGTTCTGCCAGACTGAAGTGATGTCCGACCGCGTATCAATCTCTCTCTCCAACGGTGTTGCCGACGTTCGTATGAACCGGCCCGACAAGCGCAATGCCCTTGACGGGGGAATGTTCTCCGCACTTGCCGCGGCCGGTGAGCGCCTCAAGACCGAGCCGGGTGTGCGCGCCGTTGTGCTGTCTGGCGAAGGTGCGTCTTTCTGCGCAGGTCTCGACTTCAGCTCGTTTCAGGCAATGGCCGGGGGAGCATCGGCCGACGACGCTGCAACCGACGGCGACAACGGCAACCCCGGAGCCATGAAGGCTGGCCGTATCACTCACCTTGGCCAGCAAGTTGCTTGGGTGTGGCAGGAGATTCCCGTTCCGGTGATCGCTGCTGTGCATGGCCACGCATTGGGTGGCGGCATTCAGATAGCGCTCGGAGCCGACATTCGCATTGTGCATCCCGACACCAAGATGTCGGTGCGCGAAGTGCACTGGGGTCTCGTGCCCGACATGACCGGCACTCAGGTGTTGTCGTCGTTGGTGCGGCCCGACATCGCCAAAGAACTCACCTTTACGGCGCGGGTGTTCAGCGGCAGCGAGGCCTTCGAGCTTGGTCTGGCGACCCGCCTCAGCGACACGCCACTCGATGATGCCTTGGCGATGGCCCACGAGATTGCCGGCCGAAGCCCCGGAGCCGTGCGAGGCTCAAAAGAGCTGTTCAATCGCATTGCCAATGCTGGCGCCGCCGAGCAGTTCGCCGCCGAGCGCCGCGTGATCGGCGCCCAGATCGGGTCACCAAACCAGGTCGAGGCGGTCACCGCGAACTTCGAAAATCGTGAGCCGCGCTTCATCGATTGAGAACGAGGCGACGTTCATGTTGCCGAATAATTGATTGTCGAAAGTTCGTCGTTCCCGTAGCATGACGGCGACCGTTCGGGCCAGCGTCGTCCCGAGCGTCCACCAAGCCAAACCGACTTCAGTGGATGTGGACGATGCATAACAATTACCCCGCGCCCTTTGGGCTCTATGACCCACGGTTCGAACACGACGCCTGCGGCGTTTCGTTTGTTGCCAACATCAAAGGTGTGCCCAGCCGCGCCATCGTGTCGATGGGAGTCGCCGCGCTGTGCAACATGGAGCATCGTGGCGCCACCGGAGCCGAGGCCGATACCGGCGACGGCGCCGGAATCCTGATCCAGATCCCCGATGCGTTCTTGCGCGCTGTGGTCGGGTTCGAGCTGCCTGCTGTGGGCCAGTACGCCACGGGCCTGGCTTTCTTGCCCGCCGATGCCAACGACGCCGACAAGGCTGCAGCATCGATTGAGTTGCTGCTTGCCGACGAGGGCCTGCGCACGCTCGGTTGGCGCAACGTGCCCGTTGATCCATCGTGTCTCGGTGCCGGTGCTCGCCAGGTGATGCCGACCATCCGTCAGTTGTTCATCGCCGACACTGGCACGGCCAGTGGCGTTGATCTTGATCGCAAGCTGTTCGTTGCTCGCAAGCGCATCGAGCACGAGCTTCCCGCCGAACAAGCAACGTATTTCCCGTCGCTGTCGAGTCGGACAATGATCTACAAGGGCATGTTCACCACGCCACAGCTCGCGGTGTTCTTCACCGACCTCGGCGACCAGCGCGTCGAGAGCGCATTGGCACTTGTGCACAGCCGATTCAGCACCAACACGTTCCCGAGCTGGGCCTTGGCGCACCCTTATCGCTACATCGCTCACAACGGCGAAATCAACACGGTGCAGGGCAACCGCAACTGGATGCGCACGCGTGAAGCGTTGCTCAGCAGCGGCATGTTGCCGGGTCTTGAGCGCGCCTTCCCCATTTGTACCCCCGGCGGATCTGACTCGGCGAGCTTCGACGAAGTGCTCGAGTTGTTGCACCTTGCCGGACGCTCATTGCCTCACGCCATGTTGATGATGATCCCCGAAGCGTGGGAAAACAACGACAACATGGATCCGGCGCGGCGCGCGTTCTACCGGTTCCACTCTTCGTTGATGGAGCCATGGGATGGACCCGCCAACGTGGCGTTCACCGATGGCACCGTGATCGGTTCGGTGCTCGACCGCAACGGGCTGCGCCCAGGTCGTTACTGGGTTACCGATGACGATCTCGTGGTGATGGCCAGCGAGAGCGGCGTGATCGACATCGATCCTGCTCGCGTTGTGAAGAAGGGTCGCTTGCAGCCCGGCCGCATGTTCCTTGTGGACACAGCGCAGGGTCGCATTGTGAGCGACGACGAAGTGAAGAGCACCTTGGCAAGCGAGCATCCGTATCAAGAGTGGCTCGATCAGGGATTGGTCGAACTCAGTGATCTGCCCACCCACGAGCATGTCGAGTACAGCCACTTCAGTGTGTTGCGTCGTCAGCAGGTGTTTGGTTACACGCACGAAGAACTCAAGATCATCGTGGGCCCAATGGCCAAGGCCGGCGCAGAGCCGCTTGGTTCGATGGGCACTGACACACCAATCGCTGCGCTCAGCGATCGTCCGCGGTTGTTGTTCGATTACTTCCAGCAATTGTTCGCTCAGGTCACGAACCCGCCGCTCGACGCGATCCGCGAAGAGGTTGTTACCGCTGTTGGCTCAACGGTTGGTCCCGAGCACAACTTGCTTGCACCCGGGCCCGATAGCTGCCGCCAGTTGGTGCTGCCATTCCCAGTGATCGACAACGACGAACTCGCCAAGATCATTCACATCAACGACGAGAACCAGCACCCTCAACTGAAGGCTGTGACCATCAGCGGTCTGTTCCGAGTGGCCGGTGGCGGCCTTGCGTTGTCGCGTGCTCTCGATGCGATTCGCTCAGAGGTGAGCAAGGCCATCGACGATGGTGCGCGCATCATTGTGCTCAGCGACCGCAACGGCGACGAAGTGCTGGCACCGATTCCGTCACTGCTGCTTACCGCCGCGGTTCATCATCATCTCATTCGTGAAAAGAAGCGCACCCAGGTTGGCCTCGTTGTTGAGTGCGGTGATGCTCGCGAAGTGCATCACATGGCGCTGCTTGTGGGTTACGGCGCCGGAGCAATCAACCCGTACCTGGCCTTTGAGTCCATCGAAGACATGATCCGCGAAGACCTCAATGGCTTGGGCGGTATGGATCCGCACAAGGCCGTGAAGAACTTCATCAAGGCCAGCGGTAAGGGCGTGTTGAAGGTGATGTCGAAGATGGGTGTGAGCACCGTTGCGTCGTACACCGGAGCGCAGATCTTCGAGGCCATTGGCCTTGGTCAAGAACTTGTTGAGCAGTACTTCACCGGCACGGTCAGCCGCCTCGGTGGCATTGGCATCGAACACATCGCATCTGATGTTGCCGCACGCCACGCGCAAGGGTTTCCGTCGAACCCTGAGCAGCGCGCGTATCGCAAGCTCGAACTCGGTGGCGAATACCAGTGGCGTCGCGAAGGCGAAGTGCATCTGTTTAACCCAGAGACGGTGTTCAAGCTGCAGCACGCCACGCGGGCCAAGCGCTACGACATCTTCAAGCAGTACACCGCATTGGTCGACGACCAGTCGAAGCACTTGGCCACGTTGCGCGGCCTCTTCGAGTTCGACAACACCACCCGCGAGCCGATCTCTATCGACGACGTTGAGCCGGTGAGTGAGATCGTGAAGCGGTTCTCTACCGGTGCAATGAGCTACGGCAGCATCAGCGCCGAAGCCCACGAGACGTTGGCCATCGCAATGAACTCCATCGGCGCCAAGAGCAACACTGGTGAGGGCGGAGAAGACAGCGATCGCTTGCACGATCCGCAGCGCCGCAGCAGCATCAAGCAGGTGGCCAGTGGTCGCTTCGGTGTCACCAGCGAATACCTTGTGAACGCCGACGACCTGCAGATCAAGATGGCTCAGGGCGCGAAGCCCGGCGAGGGCGGACAGCTGCCCGGCCACAAGGTGTATCCGTGGATTGCCAAGACGCGCCACAGCACGCCTGGCGTTGGGCTCATTAGCCCACCGCCTCACCACGACATCTATTCGATCGAGGATCTCAAGCAGCTGATCCACGACCTCAAGAACGCCAACCCCCTTGCTCGCGTGCATGTGAAGCTTGTGGCCGAGATGGGTGTGGGCACGGTGGCGGCAGGCGTCAGCAAGGCCAAGGCCGATGTAGTGCTCATCAGCGGTCACGATGGCGGCACTGGCGCCTCGCCACTCACGTCGTTGAAGCACGCCGGTGGGCCATGGGAGCTTGGTCTGGCTGAGGCTCAGCAGACCTTGCTGCTCAACGGTCTGCGCGACCGCATTGTGGTGCAGACCGATGGTCAGCTCAAGACCGGTCGCGACGTCGTGGTTGCTGCGTTGCTCGGTGCCGAAGAATTCGGTTTCGCAACGGCCCCCTTGGTGGTCAGCGGATGCGTGATGATGCGTGTCTGTCATCTCGACACATGCCCAGTTGGCGTGGCCACACAGAACCCAGAGCTTCGTGCTCGGTTCAGCGGCAAGCCCGAGTTCGTCGTCAACTTCATGCAGTACATCGCCGAAGAAGTTCGCGAACTGATGGCCCGCCTTGGCTTCGCCACGATGGCCGAAATGATTGGCCATGTCGAGATGCTCGATACGAGCGCAGCGGTCAATCACTGGAAGGCGTCGGGCCTCGATATCAGTCCGATCCTTGCTGTGCCGCAGAACCCCTACGGCCAGACCATGTATCAGTCGGTTGTGCAGGACCATGGTCTCGACATCGCTCTCGATCAGCAGCTGATGGCGCGGTCGCAGGATGCAATCAACGACGCAACTCCGGTGGCGTTTGAGATGCAGATTCGCAACGTGAACCGCACCGTCGGCACGATGCTGGGTAACGCAGTGACCAAGAAGTGGGGCGGCGCAGGTCTGCCTGATGGCACTATCAAGATTCACTTCCGCGGTTCGGCCGGCCAGAGTTTCGGAGCGTTCGTGCCTGCCGGTATCGAGATGCGTCTCGAAGGCGATGGAAACGATTACGTCGGTAAGGGCCTCAGTGGCGGTCGTGTCATCGTGCACCCCGATCGGCGATCAACCTTCGTAGCCGAAGACAATGTCGTTGCGGGCAACGTGATTGGCTATGGCGCTACCGGAGGCGAGATCTTCTTGCGCGGTGTGGTGGGCGAGCGTTTCTGCGTTCGTAACTCGGGAGCCACAGCGGTTGTCGAAGGTATCGGCGACCACGGTTGCGAATACATGACCGGTGGGCGAGTGGTGGTGCTTGGTGCAACAGGTCGCAACTTTGCGGCTGGAATGAGCGGCGGCATCGCCTACGTGTACGACCCTTCGAACATCTTCGCATCGCTGGTGAACTACGACATGGTCGATCTCGAGTCGCTCGACAGCGACGACATTTCGTTCTTGTCGGGCATCGTGCAGCGGCATCTCGAGCTCACCGAATCTTCGGTGGGTGCTCGCATTCTTGCCGACTGGGATAACGCCTTGGGCTCATTCCGCAAGGTGATGCCACGTGACTACAAGCGGGTGCTCTCGGTCATCCGCGACTCACAGGCCGCTGGCCTGAGCGAAGAACAAACCAATGCTCGAGTGATGGAGAGTGTGTGATGGGTGAGGCCACAGGATTCTTGAAATGGCAACGCGACACTCCTTCGCGTCGCCCCGTGCCGGTTCGTTTGCGTGACTGGAAAGAGGTCTACGAGCCGTTCGACATTGCCAAGGTCACTACTCAGGCCGGCCGCTGCATGGACTGCGGCATTCCGTTCTGCAACAACGGTTGCCCGCTCGGAAACCTCATTCCTGACTGGAACGATCTTGTGTACCGCGACCATTGGCATGACGCCATCGATCGCTTGCATGCCACGAACAACTTCCCTGAGTTCACCGGTCGCTTGTGCCCGGCTCCATGTGAGTCGGCGTGTGTGCTTGGTATCAACGCCGATGCTGTCACTATCAAGCAGGTCGAAGTAGAGATCATCAACCGTGCGTGGAGCGAAGGCTGGGTGATTCCGCAGTTGCCTTCGGTGAAGACCGGCAAGCGCGTGGTGGTCATTGGCTCCGGTCCCGCCGGACTCGCAACCGCACAGCAACTCACCCGCGCGGGGCACCAAGTTGTGGTGCTCGAGCGAGCCGATCGCATCGGTGGCTTGTTGCGCTACGGCATCCCCGAGTTCAAGCTCGAGAAGCATCATGTCGATCGTCGTGTCGAGCAGATGGAAGCCGAGGGCACCGAGTTCCGTACCAACGCCGTCGTGGGCGAGAACATCGACATCGATGTGTTGCTCGCAAGCAACGATGCTGTTGTGTTGGCATGCGGCGCAACTGCCTGGCGCGATCTTCCGGTACCTGGACGCGAGTTTGCGGGCATCCATCAGGCGATGGAGTACCTGCCGCTGGCTAACCGTGTGCAGCAGGGTGACACGCCTGGTTCGGCCATTGATGCAGCCGGCAAGCACGTGGTCATCATCGGCGGCGGCGATACCGGTGCTGACTGCCTCGGCACGGCGCTGCGCCAAGGCGCTGCATCTGTCACGCAACTCGAGATCATGCCGCAGCCGCCGCAAGTGCGGGCCAGCGAGAATCCCTGGCCGCAGTGGAGCCTCATCTTGCGCACTTCGTCGGCGCATGAAGAAGGTGGCGAGCGCGTGTTCAGCGTGAACACCGAGCGCTTCCTCGGCGACGATCATGGCAACGTGCGCGCGCTGTTGATTCACGAGGTCGAGATGGTCGCCGGCAAGTTCACCAAGATCGAGGGCACCGATCGCGAACTGCCTGCAGACTTGGTGTTCTTCGCACTTGGTTTCGTTGGCCCCGAGAAGGGCTCATGGCTCGAGCAGCTCGGCGTTGCACTCGACGAGCGTGGCAACGTGCGACGCAGCGACGACTTTGCTTCAAATGTTCCTGGCGTGTTTGTCGCTGGCGACATGGGTCGCGGTCAGAGCCTCATCGTGTGGGCAATCGCCGAGGGTCGCGCCTGCGCAGCCAGCGTCGATCGCTATCTCGTTGGTGAGACCAACCTGCCTGCACCGGTTGTTGCGTCGTCTCGCCCGCTCGCTTGATTGGCACTTCGCATGGGGTGACTCACGTGAGCTGTCTGACAGACCTAAGCTCCCCCCACATGAAGTCACGTTTCATCGCCACCGGTCTCACCGCCCTCGTCGCAACAAGCCTCTCGGCGTGCGGTAGCGCTGGCGGCACGAACACGGCGTCGGTCACCACGATCAAGCTTTCGCAGGCCGACTACGTAACCGTGGCACCGATTCTGACGAGCACAGTGCCTCCCACAACCGTGGTGAATCAAACGTCTACCACGCTGTCGAGTTCGGTTGCCGGTGAGCAGGAGTACATCGTTGTGAACGGCGACTATCTCACGCGCATCGCCAAGAAGTACGGCATCAGCGCTCAAGCGATCGCCGATTACAACCAGTGGACCGATGGTGTGAACCATCTCATCTACCAAGGCTTCAGTATCAAGATTCCCCCCGGCGCAACCATCGTTGCCGCCGGAACGCCTGCGAGCGCGACCACCACAACCTCGAACATCCCCATTGGTGGAACCTACGTAGTTGTCGATGGCGACACGCTGTCACGCATCGCGAGCCGCAATGGCACCACGGTGAAGGCGCTCATTGCTGTGAACGGCTGGACCGACGGCATCAATCACCTCATCTACAAGGGCCTCAAGATCAACCTTCCGGTGAAGTCGGGCTAACCACCGAGTTGCGCACTTATCCGATATCGGGCCAGCGACGCTTCTGCCGACGGCGCAAGCCAGCGTCGCCGAGCTGACGGCGCTCGCTGAGGGCCCACTCGCGGCGCCAACCGGTGTACTCGGGTCCGGTGAGGCGAGGGGTCTTCCCGTTGGCTGCGTTGCGTCGCGCTGTCCAGTAATCGGTAAGCGTTTCGTCGCCCAACAAGGTGACTGCCGATTCGATGCGGGCATTAAATCGGCGAGTATTTTCGTCGGCCTCAGCGCGCAGCGGACTGCCGAACACCACGGTGGTGCGGCCCGGCTTTGGTCGTTTCATGCCTTTGCCGTAAATGGGACCTGAGCCATCGATGAACATCGGCACCACAGCGGCGCCAGTGCGTGCCGACAAGAACGCTGCGCCGCCCTTGAAATCTTGGCCCCAGCCGTCGGGGGAGCGGCCGCCCTCGGGGTAAATGAGCAGGCTCCATCCGTCGGCCATGAGGTCGCGAATTTGATCAGCCGATTTGCGCCCAGTGGCTTCGCGGTCGATAGGCAACGCATTGAGTACCAACGCTGCGGCAGTGCCCTTGCCTCGCGACGTAAAGAAGAAGTCGGCGGCTGCGGCAACGACCAGCTTGCTGCGCCACGGCTCGGGGATTGCATAGATCGACAGCGGCGTATCGAGGTGGCTGTGATGGTTCGGCGTGAAGATCAGCGGCGGCGGATTCTTGAGCACGCGCAGGTCTTCGAGACGGTCGGCGCCTTTCACCGTTGGCGAAGCAATGGCCTTGGTGAACCACCGCATCGGGCCTTGCGTAAGCACTGCGCGCCCAACCCGGGCGGGGTATTTGCGGGCCCAGTCGGTCTCAAAGTTGGCGCCGAGAGTAGAAGGCTCGCGAGGCACAACGACGCCGCGTGGCACGTTGGGTTTGCGATACGGGAAGCCCTTTGAGGACAGCGGCTTTGCAGCTTTGACAATGAGCGATTCGACCGCACCGGCAGCGCGCGCGGCGCGCCTCAGCCCGGTGACATTGCGAATTGCATCCTCGCGCTTGCTCATTTTTGGGATCTCACTTCACGTCGCAAACCATGAGCGGCGGCGCATGGATGTGGCTGATGGTGGGTGTGTTGCCGACTACGTCGGAGGCAATTTCGAACGCGTCGTCCATGGTTGAAGCTGGGGTGAATCCGAGTCGGCGCACGGCCTTCACGTTGCCACCCACGATGATGACGCGGCTGCAGTGCTGCATGCCATGGCTGCCCCAGTACCACATGTAGAACGGGTGCACACCGTGATAGGCGTTGCCGGTGCGGTAGAGGTGCTTGTACCACTCGTCTTCGGCGAACGACTTCTCGTACTTCTGGCTCATCACGTACGGGTCGGTTGTTTCGGCGAGCACCTGCTCGAAGAAATCGATGTAGCTCGGGTGATGAACCGGGTTGAAATCCCAAGGCGTTGGGTGGGTCATGATGACCACGCCGCCCTCTCGTACTAACGGCATGCCGCGATACATGTTGAACAGATAGCCGAGGCCCATGCACATCACGAGGATCGGATTCATGATCGAGTTCACGTTGTACGGGCAGATGTAGGGAATGCCCATCGTGAGGATGTCGGTCTGTCCCTGCACCTCGACGAGTTGCTGGCGATACACGTTTTCGGTGGTGATCTTGTGCACGGCACCCACTTCGCCGGCCTGCACGCTGGTCATCTGATGCGGCGCCTCGATGCCATGGAAGATGTTGCGCGCCATGCGAGTTGGAGTGCGCTTGAGCGCTGCGGATACACCAACAAAGGTGGCGCGGTCTTTAGCGTTCCACTCCCATTCGCGCTTCGACAAGAAATCGAATGGCTTGGGGAAGGTGTCGGTGTTCATTGTGGTCTCCACTTGGAAGACCTTCACGCCGCTGTCGACGAGCACCTTGCCCATGCGCCAGTTGCTCTTGTGTAGCTCGCTCTTGTGCTGATCCATGAAGCTGCGGCTGGCTTCCATGGTCTTTGGATTGTGGTGATGTTGCAGGCTCTTGTAGCTGCTGAGACCCGTTGCTGTGCTCTTCCAGCCGCCATCCATGGCGACGAGGTTGATGTTCACGTACACCAGCAGGTCGCTGTTTGCGGCGCGCTTGTTGATCTCTACGTCTTCGCCCTGTGGGGTTGCACCGATGTACTCGAGTGCTTCGGGATCCTCGGCGTCGTGCTGATACAGCAGGCCGCGCGGTGCGAATGCGTCGTATACGCGGTCGCCCACGGCATGGCGCAGCTCGGCTTCGGTCATGCGCCGGTGCAGCGCAAGGGCGGCGATGATGTGCACGTCGTCGACGCCCGCATCGGCCGCAAGGTCGAGCACAGCTTCGATGACGCGTTGGCGAATATCGGGTCGACGCATTGGCGGCAACGGCAAGCTGACATCGTCGAACGCAATGGTGAGCTTCATGCCAGGGAACAGCAACGCTGGCAGCGGGTCGTGATCGTAAGGATTCAGCAACGCGTGCCGAATAGCGCCATCGATGTCGTCGAGGGCTTTCTCTGGCTCGGGGGCATAGATGACGCGGCTGCGTCCGGCCGGCAACTTTTCGAGGCTGAAGTTCTCGCCACGCCAGAACATGATCGGCGGCGTGTTGCGATCAACCTCGAGGACAAATCCTGGACGAGGCATTAGTGCTTCTCCTTCGTAGAACGTAGATCGAAGACAACCTTCACAGCACCGCGGCGACCAGCGCTGGCGGCGTGAGCAATGGCGTCTTCGTAATCGTCGAGCGGGTAGGTGGCCGACACCATGCGGGCCATATCGCAGGCCGCAACAGTGTCGATAGCCAAATCAAATGTGCGCCGACGCGAGCCGTCGGGCATGGTCTCGGTGCCATAGGTGTATGAGCCAACGATGTGAGTCTCGCGATGCCAGAGGCCGGTGAGATCGACACTGACTTCGCTGGGCATGCCCATCAGCACTATGCGGCCGCGAGGCTTGGTGATGCGCAGGCACGACTCGATCGATTTGCTGTTGCCGACCGCATCGATGGTTGCGTGAGTGCCGCCGGTGAGATAGTCGCCAACCACATGGCAACCCACTTCGCGGCGCACAGCGCGCTGCAGTTCGTCGGGAGCCACCACGATGTCGGCGCCAAGGCTGCGTGCCAGGGCTTGCTGATGCGGATATCGGGCACCCACCAGAATCTTCACGCCGGGCACGTAGCGACGCAGCCCAGCGATAGCGCACAAGCCCATCGTGCCTGCGCCGAGCACCGCAACGATTGGGTTCTCGACACCAACGAGCGCAGGCCAGCACAGCAGTGCGCTGTGAATGCCGCCCGCTGCGGGTTCGATCATCACAGCGGTCTCGTCGCTCATCTCATCGGGTACGTGATGCAGTTGGCTCTCGTGTGCAAGAAACGAGGTGCTCCATCCGCCGCCGGTTGAGTGGCAGAAGCCGGTCTGGATGCCGGGCTCAAGTGGAGGCAGCGCGAGGTGCGCATAGTCGTCGCCATCGCCAGGTGCAGCGCCGGGGAATGGCAGCGGGAAGCCTCGAGCGGCATGACCCAGAACGGGTTCGATCACGACGCGTGTGCCGTCGGTGAGATTGCCGAGCACTTCGTGTCCGGGGGTGAACGGAAAGCTCACCCAATCGTCGAAATATGTTGAGGCGTGTCCTTCGATGGTGCTCAGGTCGCTTCCGCAAATGCCGCTGAGGCGGGTGGTTACGGTGTGCCAGCCTTCGCCCAACGGTGCCGGGGGATCGATGTTGACGAGTTCGATGGGGCCGATGCGTGCCGCTGCGGCGGGGCTGAGCGCCGAGACCATGCGGGCGATGCCGAGCCGAGCGACCTTGCGTGAAACCTGCAATGCCTTCATCAGAACCGACCTGCTGTGTTGCTGCCAGCAAAGCTGCGCTTACGTTCGCGTTCGCTGAGCATGGTGCCGATGGGAAGCAGCGGACGCGGGCCGCCCGGGGCCTTGTGCCAGTCTTCGACGAGCCAACCACGCTTGCGCGCGATTGCCGCCAAGCGGGTTTCGGGGTTTACCGCAACGGGGAATCCGACGCACTCGAGTAGGGGCAAATCGCTGGTGCTGTCTGCGTAGGCAACCGACTCTTCGAGGAGTAGTCCTTCGGCCTTGCAATAGTCGGCGAGCACCTGCGCACGCGTCTCGCCCGTGGGCGGCACTTTGGCGAGTTCGCCGCTGTAGGTACCATCAGGGCGCACAGTCATTTCGGCTGCGATGATCTCGTCGAACAACGGCTTCAGGCCAGCCACAGCAAAGTCGAGTGCTCCGGTGATGAGCACGGTGCGGTGACCAAGAGCGCGGTGTTCGCGCACCCTGCGGATGCCCGCCGGAAAGCTCTTGGTGACGATGAGTTGAGTGAAGAGATCTTTGGAGTCTTCGTCGATTTGAGCGACGGGAGCATTCTCGTATCGACGGTAGAAGTAGCGCAGGAAATCGGCGCGGTCTTTGCGGTCCATGCTGCTGAGGCCGGGAGCCTGAGCAAATGTGCGGAGTACATAACGCATGCGCTCGGGCATGTTGAGTCGACGCGTAGCGAGGTACGAAAAGCTCTCGACAACGTTGCTTGAGATCAAGGTGTTCTCGAGATCGAACGCTGCCACGTGACGCTCGGGCGACAACACGTTGCGGCGCATGCGCTCGGGCCGGTCGTTGCGGTTCTTGCCCGGTGTTGATTTCACGCGAGCGTGCGCAACCACCGAGGGAAGATGAATGGTGGTGACGTAGGTGGTCCAGTCGACCGAGCGCGGGTCACAGTTGAACGTGGCCTGATCGTGTGCAGACAACGAGTTCCAGACCGACATGAGGTTGTCGACCTGATAGATCGCTTCGCACTCGGTGTAGAGGCCGTACAGCTGCACGTACTCGTACGCTCGCTCGATGTCTTGCTTGCGCTCGTCGAGCTTGGCTGCCCATGTGGCTTGCGTGCCACGCAACGGAAGCATCTGCAGAACCTGCTCGGCGCGAGTGGCCACAGATTTGGCGCGCTTGAGTTGCTGCTGCACTTTGCCGCGTGCAGGGAACTGCCATTCGGGTACAACGATGGGTTGGCCCTCGGGGTCGTAGAGCGGATGCTCGGTGAACCACGCTCGCACGTTGTCGACAAGCAGTTTGTACTTCAGCGGATTGATGCCGCCGCTGGCTACTTGGGTAATTCGCGGGGCCCGCTCGGGGCCCATGGCGGCAACGGCGATGATTGCGGCAACAACGATGTCTACGGGGATGACGTCGACAGTTCCTTCGGGCACACCGGGGAACTGGGTGAGCAATCCGCGGGCATAACTGATGATGACTGGCTCGGCCATGCGGAAACCGCGGATCCAACCGGGACGCGGTTCTTGCAGCGCGGACTCGATGATCGATGGCCGAACGATGCTGACGGGCACGTTGCCCTTGGTCTCCATCAACGCTTGTTCGCCGAGGGCTTTGGTGTAGGCGTAGGCGTCGGGCCATCCAATGCTGGCGGCACGAGCGCGGCCGGCTTCAACGAGTTCGTCGGTGCACCACTTCTCGCGAATGTGTTCGGTCTTGGCCGCCAGCGCCGGAGCGCCTGCGGCGCCGAGTTCTTTGCGTGCGTCTTCACGGAAGCTGCGCAGCTTGTCGGGTTGGCGGCTTGCCGCTTCGGTATCGCTGCGCAAACGCCGTGATGCGTCAACCTCTTTGCGCCAGCTGAGACCAAGGTCGAACGGGCCTTCGCTCACGAGTTCTTCAGGAGCGTTGCCGCGACGATTGCCGGCCACGTAGCACGTGCTGACCGCAACCAGGTGAGGGGTCACGTTGAGCTTGTTGAGTGTCTGAGCGACACGAGTAGGGCCGAGCAGGTTGATCTCGACAGCGGTGTCGAGCGGCGAGTCGAAGGCCACGGCAGCGGCTGAGTGAATGACCACATTGCACGTTGCCAGCGTTGCCAGATCGGCATCGTTGAGTCCGAGTCCGTCGGTACTGACATCGCCGTTGATCGTGACCACCCGGCGTTCGAGCATCGCATCGAATGTCTCGCCGGTAGATCGCAGTTCTTCTTTGAGGCGGTCGAACGCATCGTTCTTGAAGATCTCGCGACGTGCTCGCTCGGCGGCGCCACGCTTGCCGCCACGGATGAGTAACACCAGTTGGCAGTCGGGCACGCTGCGTAGCAAACGCTCGACCAGAGCGGTTCCGACGAAGCCCGTAGAGCCCGTAATGGCGATGCGCTTGCCGGCCAACTGCTCAGCAATCATGGCGTTTGGGCTCCGTGATCGTTTTCACGGTCACTTTTCTACCATATGGTAGACAGCGATGGTAACCCGACGTGGCATGACCCGATCAGCGATCCTTGAAGCCAGCGTCGATCTGTTCGGCAGCCGTGGTTTTTCGGCTGTGTCGCTCGACGACATCGCCGGCGTCGTTGGTGTTGCCAAGCAGACCGTTCTGTATTGGTTTCCTTCAAAAGACGAACTGCTCGATGCTGTGCTCGAGCAGACGGCGATTGAACTCGCTGCAGTGATCGAGGCCGCAGTGCGCGCTGCCCCTGACGAACCTCTGGCTCGAATTGAGGCAGTGATCAAAGCGGTGCTGCGCCCTGCCGTTCGTCGTCCGGCGTTGTTGGGGTTGGTGCGCGAAGTGTCGCGGCTTTCGCCAGCGCACGCGGCGCGTCTCACTGATCAAGTGCGGCCATTCGTGCGACGGGCCACCGACTACCTCAGCGACGAAATGGCAAATGGCCGCTTACGAGTAGCCGACCCCGGTCTAGTAGTGGCGCTTGCCTATGCGACGGTTACGGGTATCGCTACCGAGCCAACGGCATTGCGCGCGGTCGAGTGGCAGGCCACAACAACGGGTCTGCGTCGTCTGCGTCGCGAACTCACCGAGTTTCTGCTCGCCGCGCTGCGCCCCTAAGTCGGCCCACATTTCCCTTCAACAAACGGTTTGTTGAAGACACTTGGTTGGGGGTTGACCTGAAGTCTTCAACAAACCTAGGCAGGTGCGCGTTTGAGGTGGAGGAGGAAGCGAGGGCGGAGAGTGCGGGGCGGGTTAGTGCTTGGTGTTGCGGCGGCGTCGGCGGTGACGGTCGATGGCGAGCTCAATGAGAGCGTCGACCAACGCCGGATACGTCAAGCCGGTGCTTTGCCACATCTTGGGGTACATCGAGATCGGGGTGAAGCCGGGCATCGTGTTGACCTCGTTGATGAGGAAGCCTCTGCCGTTGGACTCGAGGAAGAAGTCGACCCGGGCGAGCCCTTCGCAACGCAATGCGGTGAACACCTGCAGAGCGAGTGCGCGCACCGCTTCGGTCTGCTCGGCGCTGAGCGGAGCCGGGATGATGAGCTGTGCTCCATCGTCGATGTATTTGTCTTCGTAGTCGTAGAACTCGTTGCCCGGCACGATCTCGCCCGGCACGCTGGCGCGGGTCTCGAGATTGCCGAGCACTGCAACTTCGATTTCGCGACCGTTGATCGCCTCTTCGATAACGATCCACTCGTCGTAACCAAGCGCATGATCGACAGCTGCGATGAGTTCGTCGATGGTGGTGGCTTTTGTTACGCCGACCGATGAGCCCATGTTCGATGGCTTTACGAAAACAGGAAGTCCGAGCGTGTTTGCGATCTCTGCGAGCCGAGCGGAAGTGACCTCGTGCTCGCGCAAGCTGACCCAGCGCGCCTGCGGAATCTGATGGTAGGCAAGCACCTCTTTAGCTATGGCCTTGTCCATGCTGACCGCTGCGCCGAGCACACCGCTGCCCACAAACGGCACGTCCATCAACTCGAGCAAACCTTGAACCGTGCCGTCTTCGCCGAGGGGGCCGTGCAGCAATGGCATCACAACAACTGCTCCGTTGCGAAGCGCATCGGTGAGCATCGGCGTGGGGGACAAGTTGTCGCCAGCGGCTTCGAGTCGATCGGGAAGCGCATCGGCGCCTTTGTTGAGAGCCGCGAGAGCGGCAGTGGCGAGGTGCCACTGGCCTTCGCGGTCGATGCCGACAGGTGTGATGCGATAGCGAGTCTGATCCACGGCGCGAAGTACATGAGTTGCGGTGACACAGCTGACATCGTGCTCGGCAGACTGACCGCCGAAGATCACGATGAGGTTGATACGGTCGTCGGCCATCCCGCAACGGTAGCCGTCGCCGCAGGGTGACCACGGGCAACCGCTCGCGCCGCCGCTGTCACTACTACGGTACGGACATGCGTTTCATGGCGAGCGATGTAGCCCGCGCCACTGGTGGCACACTTTTCGGACCCGATGTAGCCCTCGATGGTGTCGCATTCGATAGCCGCAATCTGAGGCCGGGTCAGCTCTTTGTAGCACTCGTAGCTGAACGTGATGGCCATGAGTTCATCACGTCGGCAGTGAGCAACGGGGCGCCTGCTTATCTGTCGCAGCGCGAGCCTGGGTCGGGCACCGCGGTGGTTGTGGCCGATACAGCAGCAGCCTTGATGCGCCTTGCCACATGGGCGCGGCAGCGACTCACTGCTCAGGTGGTAGGTATCACCGGTTCTGTAGGCAAGACAAGCACTAAGGACCTTGCCCGCGCTGCGCTGAGCGCAGGGCTGCGAACATCGGCCAACGAAAAGAGCTTCAACAACGAGACTGGTCTGCCCGTCACCATCTTGAACTCGCCCGATGACACCGAGGCGTTGGTGCTTGAGATGGGCATGCGCGGCTTCGGCGAGATTGCCCGCCTATGCGCGATTGGGCAACCCACCATTGGTGTCGTCACGCGTGTCGCTGAGGCGCACACCGAACTGGTTGGCGGTGTTGAGGGCGTGGCCCGCGCGAAGAGCGAACTCGTCACCGCTTTGCCTGTCAATGGCCTTGCTGTGCTGAACGCCGACGATCACCGTGTGCTGGCGATGAAGTCACTTGCGCCGTGTCGAGTACTCACGTTCGGTAGATCTGCCGGTGCCGATGTGCGCATCGACAACCTTGTGCTCGACGACCTTGCTCGGGCGCGATTCGACCTGCACACGCCGTGGGGCACGGCCGCTGTGCAGTTGGCCGTGAGTGGCGAACATATGGCTGCAAATGCAGCCGGCGCGGTTGCGGTGGCTACATCATGTGGAGTGACTCTCGAAGCCGCGGCCGCAGCGGTTGGTCGCGCGCAGCTGTCTCCATGGCGAATGGAAATCAAGCGAAGTGCATCGGGAGCCATTGTGATCAACGATGCCTACAACGCGAACCCCGAGTCGATGCGCGCAGCGATTGAGACGTTGGTGTCACTGCGAGTAAGCGGCCGCCGTGTTGCGGTGTTGGGCGTGATGGCCGAGCTTGCCGATCCGGTAGCCGACCACGCGGCCATTGCCCAGTTGTTACGCGAGCACAACATCGAGCTGATTTCGGTTGGCACCGACAATTACGGCGTGGCAGCGCGAGGCGACGCCGAAGCGGTACTTGCTTCACTCGCCAGCGACGACGCCGTTCTCATCAAAGGAAGTCGAGTTGCGGGGCTCGAGCGACTGGCCGGCCTCGTCGTCTAGCAGCATGCCGGTTGGTCGGCGAATGAGATCGGCCCACCAACTGAGCACGACCGCAGAGACCACGCTGATGAAGAGAACGGGCCGAGGGCCGAAGCGGTCGACAACCGGACCAAACGCAAGTGCACCAAGTGTGACGGTGCCACCGAACGCCATAAACCACAGCGACATCACGCGGGCGCGTTCGTGATCGCGCATGTTGGTTTGGAAGACCGTGACCATGGGGGTCACTGCCATGAAGTAGAAGAAGCCGAGCAGGAATCCCGTGGGGATGGCGAGCAGTGGACCAGTGGCTAAGGCGAAGCCGGCCATGCTGAGCGCGAAGCCGCGAAAGGCAAACACGATGAGCTTGCGGCGGTCGAATCGAATGAGCACCGAACCGCAAGCGAGGCCGCCGAGGCAAGCGCCGAGTCCCCATGTGGCATACAGCCATTTATACATGGCGCCGCTTGAGTCGATGCCGAAATTGAGTCGAGCAATCGATGGGAACAGGCTCACGTAGGGCAGGCAGAGAAAGGAGAAGGCCGTCATCGCCAGCAGCATCCGTGACAGCACGCCGCGTTGACGAGCGATGCGAATGCCAACGAGCAACTTCTGCATACCGCGCTCGACGGACTGACTCTTTACGTGGGGGATGACGATCACTGCGATTGCAGCGACAGCGAACAGATATGTGGCTGCGTTGATCACGAAGATTTGCGGCACCGTGACGCCAAAGCCGATGAGAGCCGCCGCGAGAGCGGGCCCGATAACGCGTGAACCGTTGAGCATCACCGAGTTGAGGCTGAGCGCCCCGGGCAGATCTTCCTTATTGAGCAGCAGTGGGATAGAGGCCTGCATCGCGGGTGCGCCCAATGCGTTGAAGATGCCGATGGCCAGCTGTACCGCGAAGATGGCCCACAACGAAGAGTCGCGAGCGATGAGAAATGCGATGGCGACTGCGAAGACCATTTGCATTGCTTGGTTCGTGATGAGCCAAGGCCGGCGCGGGAAGCGATCGGCTAACACTCCGCCCGGAATAGACAACAGCAGCAGCGGTCCGAGTTGAGCAAAGCCCATGATGGCGACCCAGGTGGCCTTGTGGGTGCGGGCGTCGATGTAGGCGGGCAGCGCAAGGTTCTGCATCCATGTGCCGATGTTGCTGGCGAACAGGCCGATCCAGATGATGCGAAAGTCCCGATAGCCAAATGCCGCGCGGGCAGAGCCGGCACGAGCTTTTGATTTTGTTGTGCGCTCGGAGACAGAGGTGGGCATCGGCTTCTACCGGTTAGGTGGCCTGCTGATTGTAGTTGGGCGCGGCTCAATAGCCCGGTGATGAGGTGCCCCGCGCGCTGGTCGTCAGTGCTGGTCTGTTGTCACACCAGCGTGTGGTCGGCTCGGTGTTCGCTCAGGGTGAGCCGGGTCAGGAACCAAGGATCAAGTCGGCATACAGAGGGAGTACCTGCTGCGGTCCGCTTACGAGGAATGTAGTGATACACGTCTGCTTCCAGAGTTGCAGCTCGTCTTTGATCTTGGCTGGTGGCCCAACGAGCGCGACATCTTCGACCATCGCCAGCGGAATCGCTGCGGCTGCTTCTTGCTTCTTGCCTTGCAGGTAGAGGTCTTGCACTTTGAGCGCCACATCTTCGTAGCCCATGCGGGCAAAGAGTTCGAAGTGGAAGTTTGCGCCGCGTGCACCCATGCCGCCGGCGTAGAGAGCGAGGAACGGACGAACGAGGTCGGCGCACTGCTCGACGTTGTCGCCTGGAACGATCATCACCGTAGATGCGATCTCGAAGCGGTCGGCCTTTGTGGGATCGCCGCTGGCCGCGAAGCCCTTGGCTAAGCAGTCGCGATAGAAGGCGTCTTCCTTGGGGCTAAAGAACAGCGGCAGCCATCCGTCGCAAATTTCGGCAGCAAGCGCCACGTTCTTGGGGCCCTCGGCTCCGAGGAAGATGGGGATCTCCTTGCGCAGAGGATGAATGGTGCTCTTTAGCGGCTTGCCGATGCCTGCGCCACCTTCGAACGGCATGTTGTAAAACTCTCCGTGGTGATTCACGGGTTCTTCACGCTTGATGATTGAACGCACGATCTCGATGTACTCGCGGGTGCGAGCCAACGGCTTGGGATACGGCTGGCCGTACCATCCCTCAACCACCTGTGGGCCGCTGGCCCCCAGGCCAAGAATGAATCGACCTCCGCTGAGGTGATCGAGTGTCATCGCTGCCATTGCCGTAGCTGCGGGAGTACGCGCGCTCATTTGAGTGATGGCAGTGCCGAGCTTCACGGTTGAGGTGTGTGCGCCCCACCACGCAAGTGGGGTGAGGCAATCGCTGCCGTAGGCCTCGGCGGTCCAGATGCTGTCGAAGCCGAGCCGCTCTGCTTCTTTGATTGCGTCGAGCGCGCCAGCGGGCGGGCCGCTACCCCAGTAACCGGTGTTGTAGCCAAGCTTGATTGTCATGCCATGAACGGTAGCTCGGGTAGCCAACCCAGTTCTGCGTTACTGAGTTTCGAGAGGTTCCCGATCAAGTAGCTTCAGTGCGTGCTTTCACCCGATCGAACGTCAGAGCCGGCGCATTTCGGTGGTGCTGTATGTGTTGTTACCGGCGGCTTGGGTTTCATCGGATCAAACCTTGTCGCGTCGCTCGTGGCCGATGGTGCAACGGTGCGAATCGTTGACGAACTTGTGCCAGGTCACGGCGGGGCGATGCACAACGTGGAGCCGCTGCCAGTTGATGTGCTCGTGGCAAGTATTGGAGATCCCCGCGTGAGTGATCTCGTCGAGGGAGCCGATGTCGTGTTCAACCTGGCCGGCCAGGTGAGCCACACCTCGTCGATGGTCGATCCACAGCAAGACCTTCGTCTGAACGCGCTTGACCACGCGCTCTTTCTTGAGACGCTGCGTCGTGTGAACCCCACTGCGCGAATCGTGCATGCCTCAACTCGTCAGGTCTATGGCCGTGTCGATCGCCAACCGGTCGATGAGACAACTGCAGCGAACCCGGTTGATGTCAACGGCGTCGCCAAGTTGGCCGGCGAGCAACTGCACATGGTGTACGCACAGGCCTACGGCATGGCGACGACCTCGTTGCGGCTCACCAATGTCTACGGGCCGCGCCAGCGACTCACCAGTGACGAGCTCGGGTTCCTGCCCGTGTTCATGCGTAAGGCGCTGCTTAACGAAACCATTCGTATCTTTGGCGATGGCAGCCAACGACGCGATTGCGTGCATGTTGCAGATGTTGTGGCCTGCCTTCGAGCGGCCACGGACGACGCAGCCGTCGGGCGGATCTACAACGTGGGTCACCCACAGGATCATTCGTTGGCTGAGATCGCTGCACTCATCACGGCGGCCACAAGCAGCGGCGGCGGGCTTGAGTTTGTTCCTTGGCCCAGCGATCATCAACGCATCGACATCGGTTCGTTTCATACCGATAGCACCCGAATCAACAACGAACTTGGGTGGACGCCAGCGATGAGTCTCGCTGATGGCATCGCTCACACGGTGGCCTTCTATCGTGGAGACCCGTGGTACCTGTCGTAGATCTCAGTCGAAGGGGCCAACGAGTCGCGTCTGAATTCGGCGTGGCCGCGCAACGAATCGCAGCCAACGGCATTTTCCTACTTGGCGCTGAGACGGCTGCGTTCGAGCGCGAGTTCGCGCACTGGATCGGCATGCCAGATGCAGTCGCTGTCTCATCGGGCGCAGCAGCATTGCAGTTGGCCCTCGTTGGCCTTGGCGTTGGGCCAGGCGACGAGGTGATCTTGCCTGCGTTTACCGCAGTGCCAACAGCGTCGGCGGTGTGCGCCGTGGGCGCCGTACCCGTGCTGGTCGATGTCGAGCGCGCTACGGGTTTGCTCGATCTTGGCCTCATCGAGTCGGCGCGTACAGATCGCACCAAAGCGGTCATTGTCGTGCACCTCTACGGGCGCCCCGCCGAACTTCCGCACACCGATCTACTCGTCATCGAAGACGCTGCGCAGGCGCACGGAGCGCTGGTTGCCCCGCGCAGTTCTGATGCGGTGGCCTACAGCTTTTATCCCACGAAGAACCTCGGTGGCATTGGCGACGGCGGGGTAGTGGCCATCGATAACGAAATGCTCGGCGCCTATCTTCGTCGTCTTCGAGTACATGGCATGACCGAGATGTATGCGCACGCACACGTGTCGCAGAACTTTCGCATGTCAGAGGTTGAAGCTGCTTGGTTGAGGCTGTTGTTGTCATCGCTTCACGATGACAACAACAGGCGTCGCGATATTGCTGGCCGATATCGCGAAGCGGCGCCGCATCTTGCGTGGCAGCAATCTCACCCAGATCACGTTTTTCACCAGTGCGTGTTTCGTTCTCTGCGTCGCGACGATGTTCGCACCGACCTCGCTGCAGCTGGAGTAGCGACCGGTGTCCATTATCCGTTCGCTGTCACGCAGCAGGTTGCCTACAAACAGTTTGCTCGTACAGCATGCCCGCAGGCCGAGGCGTGGGCCGCCGAGTGCATCAGCGTGCCATGCTTTCCTGAACTCACCGATGTCGAGGTTGATCAGGTGGCCTCTGAACTTGCCAAGGTTGCTCCATGACGATCAGCAGCGTGTCTGCGATGTTCCCCTGTTACAACGACATGCACAGCATCAGTGGGTTGGTTGACAACGTGTACGACGCGCTGTCGCCGTTGGTCGCCGAGGTCGAGGTCATCGTTGTCAACGATGGTTCTAGCGATGGCTCTCGCAATGTGCTCGACACACTCGCCGCCGCCCGCCCGTGGTTGCGGGTGATTCATCATGAGGTCAACCGCGGCTACGGCGGAGCCCTGATCACTGGTTTCTCAGCGGCCAGACACGAGTGGATCTTTTACACCGACGGCGACGCGCAATACGACGCTCGTGAAGCAGCGCTGCTGGTGCCACTCGCATCCGACGGTGTCGACATCGTGCAGGGCTTCAAGATCGGGCGCGGCGATGCGATGCATCGCCGCATCATCGGGCGCTGCTATCACCATGTGGTGAAGCTTCTGTTCCGCTTGCCCGGACGTGACACCGATTGCGACTTCCGGTTGTTCCGGCGTCAACTCATCATCGACACGCCGCTCACTTCAACGAGTGGGGTGATCTGCGTCGAGATGATGCGCAACTTCGCCGAGGCCAATGCTCGATTCGTTGAGACGGGTGTGCACCATTACTTCCGCCCGTCGGGCAAGTCTCAGTTCTTCCGTCTGCCGGCCATCAGCCGTAGCGCAGTTCAGTTGCTGCAACTGTGGTGGCGCAAGGTCGTGCGATGACACCTCGTTCCGAAAGGGCGCGCTCGTTCGTGGCGTATGCGGCCACCGATGACGGCGCAACGTGGGGCTTTCGAGCATCGATGGCGTTTGGTTTTCTGCTCATACTCCGCGCGGGTTGGCATCAGTGGTTCGTACGCGACGACTGGGCCGTGGTCATCACCCGAATGGTGACTCGCGACTCGCTGGGTTGGAAGCAGTGGTTGCTCAGCCCTCAAGACGGCCACTGGCTCACGATCCCAGTGCTTGCGTTTCGGGCTATTCAGAACACCTTTGGGTTGGACTCGTACTTGCCGTTCTTGGCGCTCGTTGTCGCAACCCATGTCGGTACGGTGTTGCTCGTTCGTGTTATCTGCCGCCGGTGCGGCGTCACGCCTTGGACAACAACGCTCATCTGTGCGGTGCTCTTGGTGTTCGGAGCCGGGTGGGAGAACATCATCTTCGCCATCCAGATTTCGTACAACTTGTCGCTGTTGGCATTTCTCGCGCAGGTGTTGCTGAGTGATCATGAGGGTGGCGTAGATCGGCGCGACTTTCTTGGCGCTGCCATCGCTGTGCTCGGAGTGATGTCGTCTGGTTTCGCTCCGATCTTTGTCACTGGCATCGCCTTGTTCCTTGGTCTTCGTCGGCGCTGGCGAGCTCTCGCAGTTGCCGTTGTGCCGCAAGGTCTGGTCTATGCGTGGTGGTATGTGGCGTGGGAATCGGGAAGCACTACATCAGTTCCCCCCGGTCCGAAATCGTTGATACCTAGCTTTGTGGTCCACGGAGTTGGTTCCGCGTTGCACAGCATGGTGGCGGTACCCGGACTCGGTGGCGTGGCTTTGATTGCGGTCATCGCAGTCGTTCTCTGGACCGGACCTGGATGGCGCACGCAGAGCACGTTGCTCGCGCTGAGCGGCACTGCAGTCGTGATGCTGAGTGCTATCGGCGTTGCCCGCATTGGCCTCGGTGTCGAGTCGGCCACTGCATCGAGGTATCAGTACATGACTGCAATGTTGCTCGCGCCTGCACTCGCGTTGGCCATCGACCAACTCGTGAAGGTGGCTCGCCAAGCGCAGTGGGCCGGGAGAATTGTGATCGCGGCGTCCATCGTTGTGAACGCAGGCATTCTGCTGAACTCTGGCAACGATTTGTCGAGGCGTGCCCAGCAACAGCGCGACACCTTTGAGTTAGTAGCCGGATCGGGTCTCATGGATCAGACCTTGCCAACGCAGGCTCCCGATTTGTTCAGCCCCGATGTGACCGTGCAGTGGCTGCCGTGGCTTGTTGATCAACATGCGATACGTCCGCGTGTGCCAGCCAACCAAGCCGAGATCGATCGCGTTCGTCAGGCGATTGGCTTGCCGTGATCACGCCGTTGGCGTGAACGTAACCGGAAGGTGTTCTGGGCCGAAGATGCCCACATTGCTGGGCTTCCAGGTGACGTCTCCGTCGATGCGCAGGTTGGGCATACGCCGGGCGAGAATCGGCAACGCCTCTTGCAATTCGGCTTTGGCCAGCGAAGCGCCGAGGCAATAGTGAATGCCGCTGCCCAAGGTGAGATGCGGCTGATTCGCTGGCTCGCGGGTGATGTCGAACGTGCCAGAGTCTGCAAACACGTTGTCATCGCGATTGGCCACGGCGAGCGATGGCATCAACATGGTGCCTGCGGGGAACACGATGTCTCGATACTCGATCTCTTCGGATGCAAATCGCCCAGTGCCGCGAACGGCGCCGAAGTAGCGCATCGTTTCGTCGACGGCGCGTGACGCGAGCTCGGGGCGATCGACCAGCATTGCCCACTGGTCGGGGTGCTCAGCGAACAACGCAACGCTGCAGCCGAGTTGGTTGCGCGTGGTGTCGGTGCCGCCAACGATGACCGCGCTGACCATCATCACGAGTTCTTCGGTGTCGAGTTTGTCGCCGGCCTCTTCGGCTGCGATGAGCGCGGTGATGAGGTCGTCGGCGGGCTTTGAGCGGCGCTCTGCAATGAGCTCGCGCGTATAGGCGTCGAGTTCGTCTTGAGCCTTCATGATGATGGGTAGCTCTTCGAGCACGTTGCCGTTGAAGATGCGGAGCACGTCCTCGGCGAGGCGGCTAAAGAGTTGCCAGTCGCTCTTTGGGGCACCGAGCAGTTCGCAGATAATCGGGATGGGGTATGGCTCGCAGATATCTCTCACGATGTCGGCGCGCCCGGTGGGAGCGACGGGGTCGACAAGGCTGTTGATGACCTCGCGCATGAATGGGCGCAGACGGTCGGCAGCGCGGGGAGAAAACGCAGGAGCTACAAGACGGCGCAGCCGGGTGTGCGTATCGCCCTCAGCGCTGAGAATGCTGACGCGGTCGCGTGCGAGAAACTCGGGGTCGGTGATGCCCATCATTTCTGGCAAGACTCCGGCGGCGTTGTGCCAGCGTTTGTCGCGCAGCACCGCAGCGACGTCGTCGTAGCGCAGCACGGTAAACCCAAACGGATTGCGCACGATCCAATGCTCGGCGGCCATGTCGCGCATAACGCTTTGTGCCTGATCGAAAGGAACGTCAAGCAGATCAAGCGTTGGTAGATCAAGGTCGAAAACGGAAACTGACATATCGACGACGCTAGTCGTCCTCGCTGGCAGAGGCTTCGTTGGCCGGTTGCTTATCGTGCGAGCAGTACCACTGGGTCGCCGTAGCTCATGCCTAACGCTTCGGCTGCTGGCCCATTGGTGATCTGACCTGCGACCGTGTTGATCCCGTGGGCGAGGGCCGCATCGCGGCGCGCCGCGCCGCCAGCGCCGAACATCGCGACCTCAAGTTGATAGGGCAGCGTCGCGTTGGTGAGCGCGTAGGTGCTCGTGTGCGGAACAGCGCCGGGCATGTTGCCAACCCCGTAATGAAGCACCCCATGCAGGTTGTACACCGGGTCGTTGTGTGTGGTCTCGTGGATTGTCTCGACGCAGCCACCCTGATCAATCGCGACGTCGACGATGACGGCACCAGGTTTCATGCTGCGCACCATGTCTTCACTCACCACAACCGGAGCGCGACCGCCCGCGACGAGCACCGCGCCGATCACCAAGTCGGCATCTGCGATGTTGCGTTCAATCGCCCCCCGGTTCGAGGCCAACGTGACCACGCGACCTTTCTGAATCTGGTCAACCCAGCGGAGGCGATCGATGTTCTTATCGAACAGCACGACCTCGGCCTCCATCCCTGCTGCAATCCACGCAGCGTTCCAGCCAACGTTGCCGGCTCCGAGCACCACGACCTTGGCGGGCCGCACGCCGGGCGCGCCACCCATCAATACACCGCGGCCGCCGTTGTGCCGCTCGAGATAATGCGCACCCAACTGTGGTGCTAGGCGACCTGCTACTTCGCTCATCGGAGCAAGCAACGGCAGCGCGCCATTTTCGGTTTGCACCGTTTCGTAGGCGATGCCCGTGGTGCCTGCAGCCAACAGCGCCGACGCCACTTCGGGATACGCAGCCAGATGCAAGTACGTGAACAGCGTGAGGTCGGATCGCAAGAACTGAAACTCTTCGGCCTTTGGCTCTTTGACCTTCACAACCATCTCTTGCGCCCATGCATCGGCCGCGCTGGGGACGATGGTTGCGCCAGCAGCGACATAGTCGGCATCGGCAATGCTGGCACCCTCGCCGGCATGAGTTTCGATGAACACATCAATGCCGTGACGTTCGAACTCGCGCACACCATCGGGGGTCATCGCCACTCTGTATTCAGCGGTCTTGATCTCGCGCGGTACTCCAACGGTACGTAGGCCGGACGGAACGACTGGGGGAGTGGTCATAGGAACATACTGCCAACTTCTGCAGAGGTGCTGTGACGCGTTGTGTTGAGCGCTGCGCCTCGGTGATCTAGATTTCTGCCGGATCTCGTCGATGCGCAGATCCGATATTCACGAGAGGACCAAGCCCATGCAGGGTTTCCAGAACTTCATCAATGGTCAGCATGCTGATGCGGCCGATGGTCGCACCACCGCAATCATCAATCCGTCAACCGGGCAGCAGTACGCAACAGCTGCGTTGTCGGGCGAAGCCGATGTGCATCACGCCATGACCGTTGCCGCTGCAGCGTTTGAAGACTGGAAAGACAGCACGCCGTCAGAGCGGTCGCTGGCGTTGTTCCGAATCGCCGATGCTGTCGAGGCTCGCGCCGATGAGCTCATTGCGCTCGAGGTCGAAAACACCGGCAAGCCCATCGGGCTTACCCGCAGCGAAGAGATTCCGCCGATGGTCGATCAGATTCGCTTCTTTGCAGCTGCGGCACGCAACCTTGATGGCAAGTCTGCTGGCGAATACATGCGCGGCATGACCAGCTACATCCGCCGTGAGCCGGTTGGCGTGTGCGCGCAAGTGGCGCCGTGGAACTATCCGATGATGATGGCGGTGTGGAAGTTTGCGCCAGCTCTGGCTGCGGGTAACACCGTGGTGCTCAAGCCCAGCGACACCACACCCGCGAGTGCAACGCTGCTCGCTGAGATCGCCGCCGAGTTCTTGCCAGCTGGCGTGTTCAACGTGATTTGCGGCGACCGCGATACCGGCCGCTCAATGGTCGTGCACGACATCCCCTCTATGGTCAGCATCACAGGCTCTGTGCGCGCCGGCATGGAAGTTGCCGAGGCCGCCTCGCACAGTCTCAAGCGTCTTCACCTTGAGCTTGGCGGCAAGGCTCCGGTGGTCGTGTTCGACGACGCCGACATTGAGGCCGCGGTTGAAGGCATCTCTACTGCCGGGTTCTTCAACGCCGGCCAAGACTGCACTGCCGCAACGAGGGTGCTCGTTGCTCCAGGTGTGTACGACGAGTTCGTTGCTGCACTCGGCGCCGCTGCGGCTGGCATCAAGACCGGCATGCCCGACGACGAAGACGTGCTCTACGGTCCCGTGAACAATGCCAATCAACTGGCCCGGGTCAGCGGCTTCCTCGATCGTGCTCCCGATCACGCCAACGTTGTTGCGGGCGGCGCTCGTGTTGGTGCGTCGGGCTACTTCTACGCCCCAACGGTTGTGGCCAACCTTCGTCAGAACGACGAAATGGTGCAGAACGAAATGTTCGGCCCGGTCATCACCGTGCAGAAGTTCACCGACGAAGACGAGGCTGTGCGTTGGGCCAACGGTGTCGAGTACGGCCTTGCCTCATCGGTATGGACACGCGATTTTGGTCGGGCGATGCGCATGTCGAAGCGCCTCGATTTCGGATGCGTGTGGATTAACACTCACATTCCACTCGTGGCCGAGATGCCACACGGCGGCTACAAGAAGAGTGGCTATGGCAAAGACCTGTCGGCCTACGCGCTCGACGACTACACGCGCATCAAGCACGTGATGGCCAACATCAACAGTTGAGGCCGATCACGAGGCTTCGCTTTCAAGCTGTTCTTGAGACGCAGCGATCGCCCGTTGCACAAGTTCTTCCACGTGTTGTAGGTCGATCTTGAGAGCTGTACCGATGTGCACCGACCAGATCTCTGAACGCAGGTTGGCCTCAAAGTCGAGACGACTGCGAATATCGGAGCGGGCGGCCTGACGGTTCTGGCTGATCATCACAAATGTGGCTAAGAAGATGGCCTCAAGCGACACGATCATTGTGAGCAAGCCAAAGGGAAACTTGTCGAACTTGGCGCCTGCACCAATGAGGCCGACGTTGAGGGCGACCCAAATTCCAAACCAGATGCCGTGGATATACACGAACTTCATTGATCCAGCGAAAGCGGTGACCCCATCGGCAATTGAGCCTTCCGCCTTGCGAAGCGTGGTGAACAGCGTTCGTTCGTCGAGGATTTTGTAGTGGCCGGGCTTTCCGAGTTGGCCATCCTCAATGCCATCGAAACGGTCAACGATTCGACAGGCCTCGCAACTGTGATCAAAGGTTTGGTGATCGGTGTTCGACATAGCACCTCAGCTCTGTTGTTGAATTGTGAACTTGTACCGAGCGAATGCTTAGCGCTCGCGCGCTACGCCAAGTGGTGATGGTCAGCGCCCTTGAAATGCTTCCCACGCGTTGTTGAACACCTCAACGACCGTGTCGCCGATGAAGCGCAACTCGTCGGGCCCGCATGTGAGCGGCGGCGAGAGCACCACTACCGGATCGGCTCGATCGTCGGCGCGGCAAAAGAGTCCGGCCTTGTACAGCATTGGTGAGAGATAGCCGCGCAGCAGCCAGTCGCATTCGTCGTCGGTGAACGTGGTCTTGCTCTGCTTGTCCTTCACGAGTTCGGCAACACGGAAATAGCCGCAGCCGCGAACCTCGCCAACAATTGGAGTCTCGGCGATGCGAGCCATCACGTCGTCGAAGATTGCTTCGTTACGCAACACATTTCCGGGTAGGTCTTCGCGTTCGAGAATGTCGAGGTTGGCAAGGGCTACAGCGCAACTCACCGGGTGGCCACCAAAGGTGAGACCATGCAGAAAGGTGCGGCCCTCTTCAAGAAACGGGGCAGCGATTCGGTCGCTCACGATCACGCCGCCCAATGGGGCATAGCCGCTCGTGACGCCCTTTGCGAAGGTGATCATGTCGGGCTGATAGGAGAAACGCTCGCAACCGAACCAATGTCCGAGGCGACCAAACGCGCAGATCACTTCGTCGCTGATGAGCAGAACGCCGTAGCGATCGCATATTTCGCGCACCCGCTTCCAATATCCCGGGGGAGGCACGAGCGCTCCGCCAGTGTTCTGCACCGGTTCGAGGATGACGCAAGCAACCGAATCAGGGCCTTCCATGATGATGCGCGTCTCGATGTCGTCGGCGCAGGCCAAGGTGCATGATCCGGCAGCGGCGCACATTCCGCAGCGATAGCTATTGGTGTTCACTACCTTCACGGTGCCCGGTAGCAGCGGCTCCCACGGATTCTTGATGGCTGGAATACCCGTGATCGAAAGCGCTCCGAGCGTGGTGCCGTGGTATGCGTAGTGCCGGCTGATGATTTTGCGACGCATCGGTTGGCCAATCTCGGCGAAGTATTGCACCGCCAATTTCCATGCGCTTTCGACAGCCTCGCTTCCGCTTGATGTGAAGAACACACGGTTCAAATCGCCGGGAGCCAGCTCGGCAAGACGAGCAGCGAGCCGAATGCCGGGCTCGTGACCGAAACTCCATAACGGGAAATAGGCCAGGGTGGCCGCTTGTTGCGTTGCTGCCTCGGCGAGCTCGCGGCGCCCGTGGCCTACCTGCACTGTGAACAGTCCGGAGAGTCCGTCGAGCAGCCGATGGCCGTGCTGATCAAAAACGTAGTTGCCCTCGCCGCGCACGATGATGGGCAGCGGTTCTGTCTGGAATCCACTGAGTTGGGTGAAGTGTCCCCACAAATGGCGTCGCGCTGCTTGCTGCAATGCCTCAACGCTGTCTGCGGCGGGAACGTTTTGTTGGTCCATGAGTGTCGATACTGCACCTCTGCTCGTGGAAGGGCAAACGAATTGAGTTGTTTCGGCAGCGTGAAATGGTCCGGCACGAGACGTAGCTGGTTCGTTTGCCGTTGAGCGCGGTGTCTACACTAACGACACCGTAAAGATGGGGGTTCGAGGGTATGAGTCAAGACCGCGGCAGCGTCGAACTCGTCGACGTCACCAAGCGCTTTGGCTCGATGGTGGCCGTCGACAAGCTCAACCTTGACATTCGTGCAGGCGAGTTCCTGTCGTTGTTAGGCCCTAGCGGCTGTGGCAAGACCACAACCCTTCGCATGCTCGCTGGCTTTGAGCAACCCGACGAAGGTCACATTCGCATCAGCGGCGAATTCGTGCAGGGTGTTCCGCCCTACAAGCGAGACGTGAACACCGTCTTTCAGCAGTACGCATTGTTTCCCCACATGTCAGTGTCCGAGAACGTGGCATACGGCCTGCGTCAACGCCACGTCTCTAAAGCCGACATCGCCGTTCGGGTGGCCGAAGCGCTCGACATGGTGAAGATGACCAAGCTTGCCGATCGCAAGCCTCGCCAAATGTCTGGTGGCCAGCAGCAGCGCGTTGCGCTGGCCCGTGCGCTGGTGAACCGACCCAGTGTGCTGTTGCTCGACGAGCCGCTTGGCGCGCTCGACCGCAAGCTTCGCGAAGAAATGCAGATAGAGCTCAAGCTGCTTCAGAGCCAACTGGGCATCACCTTCGTCTTCGTTACGCACGACCAAGAAGAGGCGATGGGTATGAGCGATCGCATTGCGATCATGCTCGACGGTCACATCGAACAACTCGCCGATCCAGAGACCGTCTACGAGCGGCCATCGTCGGCATTTGTTGCTGGCTTCATTGGTCGCAACAACTTCTGGCGCGGTGTCTCTACCGGCCAAGGTGTACGCGCGAACGACGGCACCATCTTCGTGTCATCAACTCCCGAACAGCGCGTTGCGCAAGGCCAGCCAGCGCTGGCCGCTATCCGCCCCGAATGCATTCAGCTCAGCAGCGCCGATCCCGGCCGCGCTCACAACGTGATTGCGGGCACTGTTGCGGGTGTCTCGCATTATGGCGATGTGCTGCAATACGTGGTTCGCACCGCCGAGCGTGATGTGCTCTCGATGCTTCCCCGCCAAGGCGCGCCGCGCTTGGCTCCCGGCGATCCAGTGTTTTGTCACTGGGACGACTCCGAGGTGTACCAATTCTCCGCCGAGCAGGCCGATCTGGTGCTGCCCGATCCAGCTGAGGAAATTGCTCTCGAATAGTCGTCGGGTTCGCCGACAATCCTGTCAACTCACCCACATTCCACACTTGGCCGCACGTGCCGAAGAGGTCTCCAGAAAGGGCCATACGCAATGAATCACTCAGACGACACCACTCGAATTCTGATTTCGAAACAGGCAGCTCAGCGCGTGGCTGCCACCATCAACCGTCGCCGATTCTTGGCACTCGGCGGTGGAGCCGCTGCACTCGCTGCGCTCGCTGCATGTGGCAGTAGCTCAAGCTCGAATACCAATGCTTCGCAGAATTCGGGCGGCACGGAGCCGAAGAAGTTCGCCAAGAATCTCAACATGTTTACGTGGGCCGAGTACGACGATCCCGATCTGTTGAAGAGCTGGGGCAACATCAGCCTCACCATCTTCAACTCAAACGAAGAGGCCATTCAGAAGCTGGTTCAGGGCGGCGGCTCGTCGGGCTTCGACATGGTGGTTCCTACTGGCGTGTACATTCCGCAACTGGCCAAAGCCGGCATGCTTGCTGAGCTCGACAAGACAAGAATTCCTAACTTCTCGAATCTCGATCCTGCCTATGCGAACCAGACATGGGACCCAGGTAATAAATACAGCGTCTGTAAGAACTGGGGCACCACTGGTTGGATCTATGACACCACCATTGTGAAGACCGAGATCAAGACGTGGGCCGACTTCATCAAGGTGGCCCAGACCGAAGCCAGCGGCAAG
>Ga0194055_10000478_pt1 | contig 32233 bp, 27 predicted proteins | sample SepL449m_MetaG_FD_155482 | JGI IMG/M metagenome (GOLD analysis project Ga0194055, IMG submission 155482) | Anoxic zone freshwater microbial communities from boreal shield lake in IISD Experimental Lakes Area, Ontario, Canada - Sep2016-L442-9m | ecosystem: Environmental > Aquatic > Freshwater >... | reverse complement strand
ATCACGATGGACCTTGTCCCGCTCGATAAGATCGCACTCTACGCTGCCGAAGATGTCGACATACCACAACGCATTCACGAACCGATGCGTGAACGCTTGCAGGCCGAATCCCTGTCGGACGTGATGGAGCGACTCGAGTTGCCGTTGATCCGTGTATTGGCTGATATGGAGTATCTCGGAATCACGCTTGATACAGCGCGATTGGCCGAACTGAGTTCCCAGTTCACCCTCAAGCTGGGCTCTCTTCGGTCGGAGATCATGGAGATCGCGGGCGAACCTTTTAACCCGGACAGCCCCAAGCAACTGGCGCAAATCCTATTCGAAAAGTTTCAACTTCGCGTCGTGAAGAAAACGAAGACGGGAGCGAGCACCGATGCCGAAGTGCTTGAGGAGCTTGCTTCGGAGCACCCACTTCCCGCCAAAATCGTGGAGTATCGCCAAATGGCCAAACTGCTCAGCACGTACGTGGATGCATTGCCCAAAATGATTTGCTCTTCGACCGGACGAGTCCACACATCGTTCCGTCAAGATATCGCGGCAACCGGCAGGCTCAGCAGCGTCGAACCCAATCTGCAAAATATTCCTATTCGTACGCCCGAAGGACGATCGATTCGCTCTTCGTTTATCCCTGGAAAACCAGGATGGCGATTGATGACAGCCGACTATTCTCAGATTGAGCTGCGGGTCCTGGCTCACTTTTGTGAAGATGAAAACTTGTGCGATGCATTCCAGCAAGATCTCGACATCCACACGAGCGTCGCGGCTCAGGTCCACAACATACCACTCGATCAAGTCACTTCGGCCATGCGTCGCAGTGCCAAGGCTGTCAGCTTTGGCATTCTCTATGGCCAGAGTCCGTTTGGTTTGGCCAAAGTGCTGGGTATTTCTCGCACCGAAGCCAGCGCGTTCATCGATGAATACTTTGCGAGGTATCCCAAGGTTCGAGAATTCATCGCAACCACGCTCATCGGGTGCCGTGACAAGGGATACGTCACCACCATGTCTGGCCGGAAACGTTATTTGAAAGGGATCCGCGACTTTGCCACCTTGGATGAGAACAAGAAAAAGCAGTTGCTCGAACCGGAGCGAATGGCCGTCAACACCGTGATTCAAGGTTCCGCCGCCGACATGATCAAACTGGCGATGATCAGTATTTGGAATCGCTTGCAATCGGAATCTCTACAAGCGGCGATGCTATTGCAGATCCATGACGAATTGGTGTTCGAGGTTGCGGCGGAAGACATCTCAGCCTTGAGCGATTTGGTCAGAGAGGAAATGACTCGCGTCATGCCTCTCCGTGTGCCGCTGAAGGTCGATGTCAAAGTAGGCCGTAATTGGTCCGAGTGCGAACCGATATGAAACAACCCTGGATCGTCGGCATCGTAGGAGGTGTTGCAAGTGGTAAGAGCGAGGTCACTCGCCAATTGCAACAGCATGGCGCTGTCGTGGTCCATGCGGATGAAATAGGTCACCGTGTCCTCTTGGAGGAACCGGTTCGCGAAGCATTGCTGGCCTATTTCGGTTCTGGAATCCTGGACCCAAAGGATGGCACCGTCGACCGTTCCCGACTCGCTGCGATGGTATTCGGCAGCGATCCTAGTGCTCTCGCCAAGCGACAAAAGCTGGAGAGAATCGTCCATCCGCGGATACGATTGGCAATCCATGCTGAAATCGATAGCGCGATTGCATCGGAGCAAACATGGCTAATCGTTTTGGATGTGCCGTTGCTCATCGAATCGGGATGGATCGATCATTGCGATCGGGTCATCATGGTTGAGGCGGATGAGAATACGAGGTGGAAGCGAGCCCAAACGCGTGGATGGACCGAGCAGGCCTTTCGAGACCGAGAGGCATCGCAATTACCAATCTCGGAGAAACGGGCTGCCGCGACCGATTCGATCGATAATTCGGGATCGCTCGCAGCCCTGCGAACGGAGGTAGACGAATTGATCGCTCGGTATCAGCGATTGCGATCCGAGTCGTTGGGTTAAACAAAAAGTTGGATTGAGCATGGAGTTGGCGACGAGTCAGGCGATCCAGTTTGCCTCTGTCGGAAATCGCTATGAATCGGAGCAGATTCTTTTTTGACAAAGCCGACAGAAGTCGATTTTCGTTTCCATGAGTCTGAGACGCTAGTTTTGAAGTTGCGCAATTCGAGCCACTCTTAGCCCCATTCCATGTTTTCCCTAGCTTTTTCGTACTCGTACTCGTACTCAGCGTTAGCGGTACTCGTACTCGATGCGGTATCTTCGAGTACGAGTACGAGTACCATTTCATTGAGTACGAGTACGATAGAAGCCAAAATAGCGCGACTTCAAAACTAGCGATATAGTCCCGCTTTTGTCGGCTGTGCCTTCTCTGCCCTTATCGGATCCTTACGACGCGATCGGCAACGATCTGCTTGGCGGCCAAATTGGGAATGTATCCGCGCGTCCCGAAAACCGTGACGGGTTGCTGCACGTAACGACGCAGATTGAGACCTGTCGTCGAGCGAACATAGGCAATCAAGCTCCCCGCATCGTCGGTTAGGGCAAATTCAGGCTGGCCGGGGACGGACGTATGCATTGCGACCAACCAACCGGACAGTTCCGAGGCAGAGTCGATGGTACGTTGCGGAACAGCTTCGGTGTACGGTGCGGTGGGAGTGTAGTTGTTCCCAGAAGCGTTCGACACCGAGAAGTTGCTTGGCATCGTTGCATTGGGGGCAACTGCTGGCAAGGTACCGATGGGCCCGCCGATGGAAGGAGTTCGGATAGGCCCAGCGATGGAAGGTGCTCCACCCATCACCGCTGTTCTCTGACGAATCGACTCGAATCGATCGATGCGATCCATCAGCAAGCGTGCTTCTCCTCGTAGCAATGGCGTTTCTCCCCGTTCGATCCAGAACAGGGCCGTATCTCGTACGGGAGCCAAATGCCATTCGCTGGTCGGCCGACTGACGATGGACGATAACTGAAGCAATGCCTCTTGGATCTGAGGTGACTGAAATCTCTCTGGTTGCTCCCAATCGGAACTTCGCGATCCGGATAATGGCATAGAACTATTCGGATTGAGATACGACACAGCGGAGATCGGTGGAGAAACTCCGATCGGAGTGCTGGCCGGATCATTGGATGCGGTATCTACCACGCGTTTTTCGTCCGTATTGCCCCAAAGGGGCTCGCGCGAATTCAAGATCGTATTCAGCAGGCTCGATGAATCGGCTTGACGATCCGCAACCAAACTATTTCGTTTGGCTGTGCTATAACGGCTTCTTGGCCGAGGCAATCGATCGAGGCGGCTGGAACCGTCGGCCGGGTCGTATCCATTAACGATCGAAGTGTAACTATCACCATATGCGGGACTCGCGTTACGAGTCGGTTCCCTACGAGGGATGGGATGAAGGGAGTTTGTTGATTGGGCATTTGCCCCCTTGGGATTCGAATCGATGACACTGATACCGAGCAGACCCAGCATATTGCCCATCGCACCCGACGGGGCTGGAATATCGCGTTGCTGTTGCTGAGGTTGTTTCGCTTGGCGCTGGTTCGCTTGACGTTGCATCGCTTGCCAGTACTGCTCTTCACTCTCCGGTCCGGTGATCGGCCTAGGTTTTGGCTCCCCTTCGGTAGGGATATGGGAACGGTTATTCGACTTCGATTCGGTGGTTTGTAAAGAAATGATTTTGTTCGATGCATTGCGGGCATTGATTTGAGAACTACTCGTTCGTTTGGGTGTAGCCGAGGGGTCTTTCGGGGACTTAGATGCGGTACCTTTTCCGGTGCGATTCAGTTCCTGCTGTTCACGTTCGATCTCACGATCGATTTTCGACAGTTGCTCTGTTTCGTCCGACCATACGATTTCCCCTTCGCCGGTTGATTCCGTGGGGGCGTTGCTGGAATCTTTCGAAGGAGGCTGGTACGAGGCTTTTTTAACGCCGCTTCCAGTGATGTTCTTTGGAGAGGTAGTCATGGATACCCCAACATTCTTTTTGGAAATTTCTTTGGCAATCGGCTCCGTACCAAGATGTTCGGTTCGCACCCATCGAAATTCACCTTGGGGAGGCGCGATGCGGAACCACAGTTTCCGATCTTCTTCTGGTCCTCGATACGCTTCTCCTAAAATCGAAACGGTTTGCGTTTGAATCAATTCGGTCTGGTAGAGGAGCTTTTCGTTCTTCGGTGAATCGGAACCGACCCAGGCTGCCACCCGTTCCACCGACACCTCGGCGATTCGTGCTCCTGGCAATAGATAGACAGAGTCGGCAGGAATCCAGTCATGGCTACCTTCAGGGGGCCGAATTCCTGACCAACCATCGGTGGTTTCGACGTAGACCTCAACCGGTGTTCCCCGTTCAAGCGCCGCAGTGGAGTAGTACTCATCGCTGGGTCCACATCGCACGGTGGCTCGATGGGAATGCACGAATCGATGGCTGGCTTGCGGCAGCGTGGAAGAAGAACTCTTAGTTGAAACTTGGCCCTGAGGCTCATCCGCAGGCAGAACGCCAGTGGTGAGCATCACCATGCTTCCGAAGCAAATCCATGGGTAGGTGGTGGCGAAGAGCCATCGAAGGTGTTTTGCTGTTGTTGAATTGGAATGAAAAACCATGATTGGAAGTCCTTTTCCCGGAAGGGGACAAACTACCGCTGTGTGCCAGAGGAATCGTCGGAAGCCAGCAGCAAATCCCCCGTTGCGTTTGGATCGTCGCTCGATGTTTGGTGAAGCAAGTCCGGATGGTTCTCTCGAAACATCCCATTCTGCTTTTCTGTCAACATGTGAATTGCTTGAGTACGCACGCGGGTATCAGGGGTTTCGGATAACCACTGCAATGCAGGAACGAGATCCTCCCCAAACACTCTTTCCAATTGCGGTAGCAATGCCAATTGCTGGGACCCATTGCCGTACGTAAGTTCGAAGATCACATCGAGATTGAAATCGTCATAGCCTCGGCGCTTGAGTTCTTGCGTCGCGGCGGAAACCATCTTGGACTGGCTGCTTCGAAGCATTCTTAGAAGATCTCGCAGCCCCAATCGCTCGACACCGCGAATAGGGTTGGCTGTTTTGGTTGTTGGATTTGGTGTGGAGGAATCGAGTCCTGTGGTATGGCTCGTCTCCAATTTGCGATCTAGATTTTTGGAAGGTGATGAAATCGGCTCCACCATTGCGATCAACGCTTCGCGCGCCGATTGAATCGCCGGATCGTTTAACGCGAGTCCTAGTAGCAATTGCGAAGCCAAAAGACCGCGCATGCGATTGACTTCGGCAACGTCGGTCGGCACGGCTTGAAGCATTTCAACAATCGTAATCCTTTGTGGGACCGAAGATCGATGAGCTCCCAAGCTGTCGATGCGAGTGCAAAGTGATTGAAAGGCTGCGCTCCGTGTCTCAGGGTCGTGAGAACTCAATTGATCGATCAGGTTGGCATTGGATTGCGCGGCCAAGGCAGACAGTTCGATCATCGTTCGAAGCGTGTCCTCGGTGCGTTCTTCCTGCAAGTTCCAGGAACTCCAATTCTGTATCGACCACCCGTCGAGAATCACTTTTCTCTGGGTGGCTAGAACTCCCACCAGGACGACCAGCAAAAGCACTCCGAAAGAAGCTCTTCTCCAACGTTGAACGAATGACCGCGAAGATGGACGCGAGTTCTCTGCGTCGCTATGCGATTCGTGCTCCCCTGGTTTAGGGTACGTCGTTGCAGATGCAGGACCGAGAAGCCAATCTGGATCCAATTGAACTTTTTTCGTTTGAGGACCTCGCAACAAAACCATGGCCACCCTATTTGCATGGAACAGATGCTCGCGCCGCTGCGACCGAGCTTGAACAAGCGTATAGATGGCTGGATTCCGAGAATCAAGGCAGAGTCGGAGACGCTGGCAAGATAGACAAGATGGAGGAGCTTTACGAAGAATCCATAGGCCTGGATGGACTCAATTTCCGGTATCGCCAAGCCGTTTCAGCTTCCGATCTAAGGTCGATCGCTCGATTCCCAGAATCGATGCGGCCCGATTTTTTTGGCCTCCCGTGTGGCGCATGGTGGCTTCAATGTGGTCCAATTCTATCTGTTCCAGAGTTTTTTCTTGGTAAACCGCAACCGTTGGAATGGTTTCCGCATGAATGCCTGGTACTTGCAAGTGCGATAGGGCCAAGTCTTCGGGCTCGGCGAGCGGACCTAATGCAAGAACGTGGGCTCGCTCGACGCAGTTCTTTAGTTCGCGGACATTACCTGGCCAGTGGTAATCGCGCATGGCTTGTTGGGCTATGGGACTGAAGCCGATGGGTCCGTGGCCAGACCGAGCGCGGTTTTGCTTCAAGAAAAACTCTGCCAACGGCACGATATCTTCTAACCGATTTCGAAGTGGAGGAATCCTGAGTTCGATCACTCGCAAGCGAAAATAGAGATCGGAACGGAACTCTCCGTCTTTAACGGCTTGTTCTAGATCGCGATTGGTCGCGGCGATGACCCGGACGTCGACTCGGATAGGTTTGCTTCCTCCCACCCGTTCAAAGACTTGACCTTCCAAAACGCGTAGAAATTTGGCTTGGATCTCCATGCTCATTTCGCCCAACTCATCGAGCATTAGCGTTCCGCCATTCGCGAGTTCGAACTTTCCGAGCTTGCGTTCAGTCGCACCGGTGAACGCACCTTTTTCGTGTCCGAAGAGTTCGCTTTCCAAAAGAGTTGGCGTCAATGCGGCGCAGTTGATGGCGATGAATGGACCGCTTGAACGCCCGCTCCGATCATGGATCGCACGGGCGACGAGTTCTTTGCCTGTACCGCTTTCACCACGGATGAGAATGGTGGCATGTGTGGGAGCAACGCGTTGCACTTGCTCTCGGAGCTGCCGCATCCCTTCCGCGCCACCGATCCATTCACCGTGACCGAGTTGCTGTTCCAGTTGTTTCAAACGGTCGGCGGTCGATTGGAGTTTGTTCTCGAGCGTCTGCTGCCGCATCAGGTTTTTCAGTGAGACGGCCAACACTTCCGCAATGGCCAGAGCGACTTCAAGATCCGCGGGTGTCAGTTCGGGATCAGCGGCCCGCGCATAGAGATGGATCAGTCCGTACAGCGTGCCCTCGATTCGGATGGGCGCTACCATCATGCTCGTCGTCGTGAGAACATGACTCGCGTCACTCGGCTTGGATCCAAGAAGCTCCGCGTCTCTGGCCACGTTCCGCGCGAGAATCCCCGCGGGGTCGCGTCGGACTGCCGCTATGATCGTCTCGCTAACGGGATGGTACGCGCGGCCGGCCCGTTCGTGAGCAGCCATGACCACAACATTGACCTCCGTTGGTTGCACACTGGATGGTGCGCGTTTGGTGTCCTCCAATCGCAGAACGCCTCCGGCTTGACAAGCGACCGTCTGCAAGAGTTGCTTGAGCGCCAGTTCGCAAGCATCGTTGACATTGGTTTGTTGTGCTAGATCGAACGCGAGTTGCAGCAGATCCATCGCGACGGGCGAACCGGGCCTCGGTCGATCGGAATCGGTTAGCGTGTCCCTCAAGGTTGGCGCAGATTGAGGCTCGACCGAAGGTTTCTCTGCCAGACCCTCTACCTCGCTCGGATCGATCTCTCGCGATTCGAGGAGCGAGGTGCGATCTTTTCGGTGCGTGATCGCGGGAGGGATATCGGTTTGCGTATGAGATTGGGGAGATGCTTCGTCCGAAGTGTTGGGAGGGGGGATATAGTCCTCAAGCGAACGGACGAAGGTCATCCAGCAGGAGGCAACTACGATTTGCGCACCGGGAACCAGAAGGCAGGCGGTATCGATTTTAACGCCGTTGAGTAGGGTACCGTTGCGCGAGCCCAAATCGCGGACAAACCAGTCGTCACCCTGGCAAAAAACCTCTGCATGTCGACGGCTGGCCCGCTCGTCCGAGACGGGAATTTCGTTCGAGGATGCCCGGCCGACGATCAAGGATTGGCCGTTTTCTAGGCGAAAGACGTCCGCCCAGCGATTTCCCTGGCGAATAATGAGGTAAGCCGAGCGTGTGTTTGGTTGCATCGCGGGGCAAGTGAAATACACTGGAGCAAGGTAAGCGTTTTGAACCACTTATATCGTAGCACAAACTTTTCGATTCCTAACGGAGTATCGACCATGCGATTTATTGCTTCCGTCCTCCCGAGTTCTTGGATGATTCGGACGATGGTCTTTCTGGCTATTGCGTGTTCGCTGCAAGCCTCTCGAGTGGAAGCCCAACTCTTTAACAATGGCCGCTTTGGTGTTGTGGGAGGTGTACGCGTTGATGCGGATGGCGTTCTTCGCAATGCAACCGTTGAAGAGCAAAACGGCTTCCTTATGCAGATGCGAGACCAAGTCGCTGAAGCCAAGGGGGATTTGGCTAAGCCAACCGACCTCCGCATGATCTCTCTCAAGAAGATCCAAGCCTTGGTTCTCGACGCGGTTCGAAATCAAACATCGTTGCCAGAAGAGGTTTTGTATCTCGGCGGATTGACCCGCGTTGAATACGTGTTTGTCTATCCAGAACGGCAAGACATCGTGATCGCTGGACCTTCCGAACCGTGGCACGTGGGTCCAGCAGGATCGGTTGTGGGCAAAGTGTCGGGTCGACCGGTAGTCTATCTCGATGATTTGTTGACCGCTTTCCGATACGTGTCCAATGCACGCAATGGAGGCATTTCGGTTTCGATTGAGCCTACTGAACAAGGAGTCGTTCAACTGAATCAGCTGTTGAGGAATATCGGATCAAATCCGAACCCGCAAGTGCTAGGTCCGATGGTTGCCGAAGCATTTGGTCCTCAACAGATCAAGCTCCAGGGTGTTCCTGCGGACAGCCACATGGCTCGCGTGATCCTAACAGCAGACTACCGTATGAAGCTCTATGGTATGAACTTGGCTCAGGCTCCTGTAGATGGATTACCCAGCTACCTTCAAATGATCCGAAGTCGCTCTTCGGCGGCCGCGGGGATTCAATCCCGTTGGTGGATGGCTTGCGATTACGATTCCATCACACACAGTCAGGACCGATTGGCATGGCGAGTCAGCGGTCCGGGTATCAAGACATTAACGGAACAAGAAGTGTACGACGCGAGTGGTGCTGCCAAGCAGACTGGCAAGATCGATGCAGCCGCCAAAAAATGGGCGGATCTGTTCACGAAGAAAATGGATGTTCTCGCGACCAAGGATACCGTCTTCGGCGATCTTCGGAATGTCATGGACCTGTGCGTTGTGGCTGCCGTGATCGAATCGCAGAACCTGCAATCGCAAGCGGGTTGCGATCTATCGGCAATTCTTGGTGATGCTGCGACGATCGAGACGACCAAGTTCGATGTCCCCAAATCGCTCGACCCTCAAGTAAGCTTCCTTCAATCCGTGCAAGGCTTGATGGTGGCTGCGAGCGGCGGCGTGATGATCGAATCGTGGGGAGTCGCAACCAACACCAAAGAATCCGAAAGTGTTGTCAGTGCACATCAACGAGGCGCTGCCTGGACCAATGACGAAAGCTGGTACCAGTAGACAACGGAGCCTATAAGTCATTGGGCGAGCGATATCGCCGATGGCAAAGACTCAAAACAATAAGGGCCTCGCGAACAACGCGAGGCCCTTTTTATTTGCAAATAGCAGGCTTGTTTCGAATCCTCAGGCCGAGAGGGAAACTGGATGCCGAATGAGTGTGTGCTAACGGATTGGGAAGTCGTCGGTTCCCCGCGATTTCCCAATGACCAGAATGCGATCGGTCAAGCTCGGAAAATAGCGACCAAACCACACCAACGCCTTGCCTCCCCAACTGATGATCATCTCCCGTTTGGATCGAACGAGGGAAGCGATCGCGATCTTTGCGACACTCTCTGCTGACATACTCCCCAACGATTGGCTTTGGACGTCGGATCGGCTATCGAGCAAGGAATCAAAGAACTCGCTGCGCGTTGTGCTAGGGCTGACCATGAGCACTTCGATCCGTTCCGTCGCTAGTTCGACACGAATCGATTCCGACCAACCTCGCATCGCAAATTTGGCCGCGCAGTATTCGCTCTTGTTTGGAACCGCTCGATGTCCGAGGACAGAACCGATATTGAGAATGGCCGGTTTATTGCCTTTTCGAAGGAGAGGTAAACACAATCGAGTCAATTCCGCAGGGGCGAAGAAATCAACTTCCATGACTTGTCTTAGCCGTTCACTACTGGCTTCGGAGAACGGTCCGATGGCGCCGGCACCCGCATTGTTGATCAAGACATCTAGGCCTCCCCAGTGTTGCTCGCACCATACGATCAACGAGCTGCGGTGGGATGGCTCGGTAATATCACCAGGCACAATTGCCAAGCTCCCAGAGAATCCTTTTGTTTCTTCTGTTAGAAGGCTCAGTTTCTCATAGCGCCTCGCCGTCGCCAGGACGTTGGCCCCCATGCGCACCAACTGCAATGCCATTTCATACCCTATGCCACTGGATGCGCCGGTCAACAGCACACGAAGATTGCGTATCTTACGTCGAGCCAAGGGGAGTGGATTTCCTAACAAGTGGTTGCATGGGGGGACGATCGAGGTGCGATCCTAGCGTTAAGCGACGTCGGCTGCGTTGCCTGGTAACGCTTGATCGGCAGAAACAGTGTTTGCACTTCGATGCTCGGAATGGCCGGGTTCAAGATCCACCTCCGCCTCGGTGGGAATGGAAGGATCGCGATCCGGTTCCAAGTAGGTGGCATTGCTGGGCAGGCCTTTTTGGGCCGGTTCGGGGATTTTCCCCGCCAGTACGCGCAATTCAAAGCCTTGCCCGGCCAACTTTCCCGCAGCGCTGGCAGGCATCCGGCAATGGATGACGGCCTCGTCTTCGTTGTATTGTTTGGCCAAGACTTCTGCGTGCGATGCCAACCAGGAAAGGGTCTTGCCGTCGGCCAGAGGCAGATGCAGTTCCAGCTCGACAAAGCTTGATGTCAATGCATCGCTGACCCCCAACGATAAGGCCCCAATCCCTTCCCCCGATCTGGCGGAGATGGAAATCGCATTCGGATAGCGTTCGAGAACCAACGCAATCCGCTCAGCCGCTCCAGCACAATCCGCCTTGTTCAGCACCAACAACGTATCCTTCTCATCGATACCGAGCTCTTTGAGAACTTTGTAGACGGAGGAAATTTGTTGAAGGACCGATGGGTTGCTCGCATCTGCGACATGCAACAAAAGATTGGCTTGTCGCGCTTCTTCGAGGGTCGCGCGAAAGCTTGCGATCAAATGGTGAGGAAGATCTCGGATGAACCCGACGGTATCGCTCAATAAGATCGGCCCCCAACCCGGAAGCATCCATTTTCTCGTTCGTGTATCCAACGTCGCAAACAGTTTGTCGGCTGCCTCGACATCGGCTCCTGTCAGCATATTCATCAGGGTGCTTTTGCCTGCGTTGGTGTAGCCTACCAGCGAAACACAAAAGGTTCCGGTACGCGATGCTACTTCGCGAGCTCTGCGACGCTCGACTTTGGTTAGATCCATTCGTAGGTCGTGAATCCGTTTTTCCGCCAGTCGGCGGTCGACCTCCAATTGCTTTTCCCCAGGACCTCGCATCCCCACTCCCATCGTTTGTCGAGAAAGGTGGGTCCACATCCGCTTGAGACGCGGGAGTGAATACTCGAGTTGCGCTAATTCGACCGCCAAACGCGCCTCGTGTGTTTGGGCGTTGGTGGCAAAGATATCCAAGATCAGCTCGGATCGGTCGATGACTTTCGCATTGAGCGCCTTTTCCAGGTTTCGCGTTTGGGCGGGGGTCAAATCATTGTCGAAGACAACGACATCGGCATCCGTCATCTCCAACAACTGGGAGAGCTCGCCAACTTTTCCTTTTCCTAAGTACGTCGATTGGTCGGGATGATCCCTCTTCTGGAACACGGTTCCGGCTACCTGAATACCGGCTGTTTCCGCGAGTCCTCGCAACTCGTCAAACGGATCGTCTGTGTTGATATCCTTGGGAAGAAGCAGGCGTGCCAAAATGCACGTTTCGCTGGCCAGACTTTGTGATCGATCATGCGATTGCACTGGGATGGTTTTCTCCGTCGATGAATATTGGTGATTCGCTTTTGGGACAGGCAAACCCTTCGCCCTTCTGTCTCGATACGCGCTGGTTTGGATGCACAACGGTTCCGAAGCTCAATGTCCCCACATTTCGAATTATACATTCCAAACCCTCGGGTGGGGTTACCTAACCTCATCCAGATCCACCAAGGAATGCTTTCTTGCGTCCAACAACGATCCATCGAACCGATCCTGACATCGGATATCGGATGTCGGAGAGGGCGCTGGGTAGATCGCCTTCGGATGGCTGAGAGCGGACGAAAATTGGAGTATTGGTTTCCAAACCGACGGGGATTCTAAACAAGACATGGCTTCGGCCCCGGGGTTCGCTCGGAAAAAACCATGTCGAGGAGCTCGCTCCCGGATGCGGAAACTTTGCACCCTCCTCGGCACTAGGAAAGCATTAGGAAACCGTGCAGCTAGGGAGGACGGTTAGTCTATCTGTGCACCTCTTGCGACGGACGGATGGATCCTTTCATTGTCGCGGATTTCAGTTGTCCAGATCCATCAACACCACACCCGCCTCGCGACCGGATGCCCAATAGCATCTCAAGTCAACGGAATTCGAAGTCCGTCGTACGCCAGAGATACATGCTCGGGCAATTCCCTGTTAAAGGTCATGTAATCCAGTTCGTGTGACAAATGGGTCAGGTACGCTCGCTTGGGTTTCAAAACCTCGATCACATCCAAGGCTTCACCGACAGAAAAATGAGATGGATGGGAACGTAAACGCAGCGAATCCAGAACGAGGACGTCGAGTCCTTCGAGCAATTGCATACTCTCGGGCTCAATCCGATTGGTGTCGGTGCAGTACGCGATATTTCCGATACGGTATCCTAACGAACGGCAGTACGGACCATGAACCAGTGGTATCGGAATCAATACGGATCCTAGGATGTCGATCGGCAGCGTCGAAATGCGGCGCAGCTCCAGGTTGGGAACGGCTCCCGGATGCGTTGGCTCTCGTTCATCAAATGCATAGTCAAAGATACGACGTATTCTTGCTTCCACCACTTCCGATGCATAAATCGGGATAGGATGCCCGAGCATGAACGGAAATAATCGCACGTCATCCAGCCCGTGCAAATGATCGGCATGCTCATGTGTGTACAACACCGAATGGACTAATCCAATCTTCTCTCGCAGCAGTTGGCTTCGCAGATCCGGAGGTGTGTCGATGAGCAAGTTGCCTTCGGGCAAGCCGAGGATAGCGCTTGATCGAGTCCGTTGATTGCGAGGTTCCCCGCCCGTGCAAACATCACACGAACAACCAATGCATGGAACGCCGACGCTGGTACCGGTTCCCAGCAAGATCATCTGACCACGAAAATCGAGAGAATGAATCATTCATTGGACCTGACTGCGATGCGTTATACGTACCATTCCACGAAGGCCCGCGAGCGACTGTCGAGCTTGCGAATATCCTCGACCCAAAAACGCCCGCCGCTCGCATCCTGGAAATGAACGGTCCATGCACTCACTCGACGTACATCTTCTTCTGCATTCAGCACAAAACGGGTCCTGCCGAAGTTGGTCTCCACTTCCCATTCGCATGGCTCCTGGGTTCCCGATACCGAGACAATCTTGAGTATCTGCGGTACAAACTCGCGAAATGCCAACTCCTCTTCAATCAGTTCACGGTCACGCGGAGCGAGCGAACCCAGGTCCCGAAGACTCACCAATTCGTCCCCCTCGCTCCCTACTATCGAAATCCATTCTTTCGGTGTAGCGACCGGGAATAAAGGCACTACCGACACATCCTTGAAAACTCGGCCATCGGAAGCGGTCAGCTGCAAATGCTGCCATTGATCCCGGGAGAGGGAAAAACACCATGTGTTTGCGCGGCGCAAGGTTTCGTAGCGAGCGAATTCCGCTGGCACCCCCAATGAGGATACTTCATTTTTTGCTATCAAAGTCATGGCGGTTCCAACAGGATGATCAGAAGGGATGATTGGACGGGATCCTATCTAAATCCAGCCTCAAGTCCCTCCAAGTAAACTAGTTCGTCACATTCTACAGGCAAGCGATTGAAGAAGGGAACGTTGGATCTGCCCGCGGGGGGTGAATTGGATCCCGTTTCGTGAACCTTCCGCCCTCCACACCTTCGGGTAGGAGCGCGAAAGTCATCTTGACCCAGTTTTTGCCCCCTTCGTACACTCTTTCCGTTACTCAGTTTCTCGCCGACGATCGGCCAATGTTCAGGATGGATATTGACCGGCGAACAAACTGATGCGGGTCCGCACCCGTGTCCCACCTCGCATCCTTCATGAGGAATACCATGCGATTGTCCCAGTTTTCTCGCACTGCAAGCCGGCGCGTTCTCGACTCAACCTTACTGCTTGCCCTCTTCGCTTCGAGCGCGACACCTTCAATGGGTCAAGAGCGGAAAGGGACCAAGACCACCGCCCAGCTCCGAGGGAATGCACCTGAGGCAAATCCCCCTAGTGGCAGTGCCTCAACCAAAGATCCCAAGGTTGTCGCCACGCCCGCATCCAATACACGCAGTATCAAGGACAGTGAATCCGGTCCCCCCATTGTGGCGGTGGTGAATAATCAATCCATCACATTGCAGGATCTTGCGCAGCAGTGCGTGCTCCGCTACGGAGATCAGATCCTTGACAACATCGTCAATCGTTACCTGATTCTCCAAGCTTGCCAAAGCAAGAAGATTGAGATCACGCAAAAGGATGTCGACGATGAAATCGCTCGAGTGGCTTCCAAGTTCAATCTCAGCGTACCGATGTACACCAAGCTGTTGCAGGAAGAGCGGAACATTACTCCCGAGCAATATTCGTCCGATATCGTGTGGCCAATGCTCGCACTGCGTCAATTGGGAAAGGATTTGATTCAGGTCTCTCCTCAAGAGATCGATCGCGCCTTTCAAAGCGAATTCGGACCGAAAGTCCAAGTCCGGATGATTGTGTGCAAGGATCTTGAACAGCTCAAGGGAATTCACGCTCAAGCGTTGGCAAACCCCGACTCATTCAAAACCTTGGCTCGTAACCACAGCGAAGACACCAACAGCGCCAGCGTCGATGGTCTGATTCCACCGATTCGCAGATTCTCTGGGGATGATGAATTTGAAGCCATCGCGTTCGGATTGCAGCCTGGGGAAATCTCGAAGATCTTCACGGTCAGTGATATGCATGTGACGCTGCAATGCCTTCGTCACGTCCCACCCGCAAATCCTCCGGCGCCTCAATTGGCGGAAATTCAAAACCGCATCAAGAGCGAAATGCAAGAACAGAAACTGCGGGAATCCGCCGAGAAAATGTACACCGACTTACGACAGAATGCTCAAGTCGTGACCGTCATGGGACACCCTGAACTGCAACAACAATATCCAGGTGTCGCGGCCATCCTCAATGGTCAGGGGATCATGATGGATATCCTTGAGAAGGAATGTGTCAAACGATTCGGGACACAAACGCTCGAAGGCGAAATCAATCGAAAACTGGTCGAGGGAGCGCTCGCCAAAGCCGGTCAGCAAGTCACTCAAGCAGAGATCGACCAGGAGATTCGAAATACTGCGGAGTTCTATGGCTACATCAATGCCGATGGAACCCCGGATCTCCAACGCTGGATCGCGGATGTATTGAGCGAAGATGGCAAAACCGTCGATCTCTACGTGCGGGATGCCGTTTGGCCAACGGTGGCTCTCAAGAAGCTGGTCTCCAATCGGGTTACCGTCTCTGACGAAGATCTCAAGAAGGGATTCGAAGCTAGTTTTGGCCAGCGAGCCGAAGTCCTGGCCATCGTTCTCAGCAATCAGCGCACCGCCCAAGAGGTTTGGGAGATGGCTCGCAATCGATCGACCGAGCAGTTCTTCGGTGAGCTCGCAAATCAGTATTCGGTGGAGCCCAGTTCGCGAGCGAACTTTGGGAAAGTACCTCCTCTTCGAAAGCATGGCGGTCAGCCCAACCTCGAAAAAGCTGCGTTCGGTTTGAAGCCGGGCGAAATGTCCGGAATCGTTGAAGTGGCCGGACAGTATGTGATTGTTCGTTGCCAAGGCTTCACCGATCCCGTTGTCAAAGATTTCCAAGCCGTGAAGACCGAGCTTTCCAAAGAGATTCTCGAAAAGAAGACGCGAGTCGAAATGGACAGCTTTATGTCCAAGCTGATCGCCGATTCCCAAGTAACCAATTTGCTCAATCCGAAGAAGAGCCGTGTCGGCGCCGTCGAGACCCAAGCCTCCCTCGATGAATTGAAAAAGTTGGAATCGGCCAAGCGATGAGCAATGCATCCGGCAAAGACCGAGGCTCGCGCCGATGGCTCCCCAGTCATCGGCGCATGGCTGTGGATATCGCAATCGCAGCCCAATCCGTCCCCAGCTTTCCTGTCGTTCGTACTATGCAACTGGGGACAGTCGATGCAGCTCGGCGCGATCTCCCGTCGCGCGTTGGCTGGACCGCTCTTTTCGTCCGCGCCTACAGCCAAATCTGCAGCGACACACCTGAGCTGCGCGAACTCTTCGTCCGATGGCCGACAAACTATCTTTACAGGCATCCAGAGCCCGTGGCCAGTATCACAGTCCATCGCTCGGACGATCAAGGGAACGAGCGATTGATCTGGGGCCGTATGGCATCACCGCACCAACAGTCGATCCATGACATTCAATCCGCGATCGACGGATTTGCTCACCATCCCATTGAAGCCGTGTTTCGAGATGGCTTGCGGTTAGAAAGCCGTCCAGCCGTCGTACGTCGAGCCATGTGGTGGATACTGACACAGTGGAGTGGTCGTCGAAGGGCAAAAGCTGTCGGCACATTCACGGTATCGAGTCTTGGGCAACTCGGAGCGCTCAATGGGCACCATCCCTTGATCACGACGACCAGCCTAGCCATTGGTCCAATCCTCCCGGATGGTTCGTGCGATGTCGCACTCATTTGCGATCATCGAGCGATCGATGGAGCGCTGGCAGCAAAGGTTTTGCAAATGCTGGAATCCAAGCTCCAACAGTGGGCATCGCGACACGCGCAAACGACAGCCTCCTCTTTGGAACGTCGTGCTGGCTGACCCAAAGGAAGCCAATTCGATATTCGATGGCACTCTCGAACTCGACAAGAATGCATGTCTCATCGTTCGAGCGTCAATCTTGCCGAGGAAGGGGATAGTCTTGGATGTGCGGGAAACGGCGTCGATGATCTCGAATTTCCCATAGACGGCGATATCCTTCACTCAGCCGCAGCCGTCTTTCCATCACAAATGCCTGATCGAGTGACCGTTGGTCGAGTGATTCGGGAACCGAGAGATCGAACGACAGACGCGGATCATCGATGAACTGGGCCAAAACCGGATTGCACGTTAAGTGGCAATCGCGCAAATGGATCAGCGTCTGAGAATCGATTTCATGGATCACGTAGCGTAGATAGAGTTCGCTATCGGTTAGCTCTTCCACTTCCAAACCACAAACGCGGCAGAGATATCCTTGATCGCATCGAGCCATCGTCTTGGTTGCGCCTTGAAGGAAAAAATCGATCAATCAAGTCCTAACACATCGGCCATCGAATAGAGTCCTGGGCCTTGATTGGCTAGGAATTTTGCAGCCGCGATGGCTCCGGTCGCATAGCAGTCTCGATTCGATGCAGCCACTCGGATCTCTACCGTTTCGCCCATCATGCCAAACACAACGGTGTGTTGACCGACGTCGTCACCGACTCGTACTGCGTGGTATCCGATTTCATTGTGAGTGCGTCGTCCTACGAGTCCTTCCCGTCCATGCACATGATTCTCGATTTGCATTTCGGATGCGATCAGTTGTCCGAGTTTGATAGCGGTACCGCTGGGGCTGTCTTCTTTGAAGCGATGATGCCGTTCGATGATTTCGACATCCACTCCTCCAGGAATGTGCTTGAGAGCGCGGGCTGCCCGTTCGACGAGTTTCATCCCTATGTTGACAGCAACGCTGGTGTTGGGAGCGAAGCAGACCGGAATCTGTTTTGCCGCTTCATGAATACGAGAGATTTGCGTGGGTTGAAGTCCTGTGGTTGCAATAACAATGGATGCATGGTGCTGCAGGCATTCGTCCAACGCTTCCATGCAACCCTCTGGACTAGAGAAATCGATGACCGATTCGAATGTTGACGGCCAATGGTGGTCGATCGCCAAGCCGATGGCTGCACCTCCAGCGACGGTGCCAGCATCCTGTCCAACGGCATGGGAGGTCGGCCGAACGATGGCTCCAACAAGCTGGACCTCCGGATCCAAACTGCCTAGAGCGATCAGTCTTCGTCCGTTTCTGCCCGAAGCTCCTTGAATGACCAGTTGAAGAGGGTGCATTATGATGATGGGAGTTGAGATCTGGGAAGGAAACAGGTCGCCTGACGTAGTCAACCGAAGGCATGGACGAGGATAGCGTAGCGAACTTCGGGACCGATTTAACCGGCGCTAAGGAGTTCACGCAAGGCCTCCAAAACCTCGGCATCATGACCGTCGACACTTACCTTCTTCCAAACGCGCGCGATTTTGCCGTGCGCATCGATCAGATAAGTACTCCGCTGAATCCCCATAGATTTCTTGCCGTACATGTTTTTTTCTCGCCACGCACCATAGGATTCTGCGACGGCGTGATCTTCATCGGCTAGCAATGGGAAGTTGAGCTCGAATTTATCACGGAATTTGACGTGCGAAGCAACCGAATCGGTGCTCACCCCGAGAACAACAGCCCCGAGTTTCTTGAGCTCCTGGCTGGAATCGCGAAATGCACAGGCCTCTTTTGTGCAACCCGGTGTGTCATCTCTTGGATAAAAGTAAAGGACGACTGGGGAGTCCTTGTACGCCGAGAGCTTGATTTTCGCTCCTGAATCGGAGGGTAGTGAGAAGCTAGGGGCTTTCGTACCAATTTCAAGCCAGTCTGACATGAGAGTCTCCGCTAAGTATTCAAGGAGTATTCAAGGATCTATGGCGTTTCCGCCGTCAGGTTCAGTCGCATCCGACCTGATCCGCTCTTCATAGAGTTATCCCATCGCGGGGCGAAAATCACAACCCGACGCATGACCCAGGGCCAGTCCGTTGCTTGCGAACGGTTTCGAATTAGGACGTAATCAGCGCGGTGTGATGCATCGGGAACCGAGACATTTCGTTTCGAAACGCAGCTGACACTCCTTGTGAAGGACCGAGCGAGTCAAGGTTCCTAAAGAGAACCTGTCGGAGGGCAACGTATTCTTCGGGCGATTTTCTAAGGAAAATATTACCCGTGATAGTTGCGGCGCTTTTCGCGCACCCGCTAGACTCTTGGGAGTCACGATTAGAAGGATGCAAGCCCGCACCGAAGATGCGCCTCTCGAGGCTCATCTTCTGTGACTTCTTCATGTCGAAGACATCTCCGGTAATTCTTTTCTATCTTTCTCGGAGTTTGAAGATGGCTGTTTTCTATTCGGTCAATCGTTCCGCTTTAGGATCACGTATTCATCGGGCCTTTACGCTGGTTGAACTATTAGTCGTAATCGCCATTATTGGCGTGCTGGTCGGTTTATTGCTCCCTGCTGTCCAAGCAGCCCGCGAAGCGGCCCGTCGTGCGGACTGCATGAACCGCATGCGTCAAATTATGCTCGGTGTTCATAATTACGAATCGGCGAACAAGAGGCTGCCGGGGTACGCCGGGGAATTGGCTCCTCTGGCCGTCGCAGGGATCACCACTTCGGCGCGGATGGATGCCCACGGAGTTCCTTGGATGGTGCAGATCATGCCTCACATGGAACAAGTCCAATTGGCGACCAATCTCATCCGGATTAACGATAACTTTGCGGGAGAAGCTCTTCTGAACGCCGCCGACTACAAGTTTGTCGAACAAACCGTGCCGCAATTCAATTGCCCGTCGCGACGCGATGCCATTGCCTATCCGCTTGTAGCTCCCTTCGATACCAAGTTCGGATCCAAAGGGGCGCGAACGGACTATGCCATTAGCGGCGGAGCGGCTTTGAGCACGAACGTGAATGATGCCACGATCGTGCTCGAACAGCCGGGTGTATGGACTCTCGGCAGCAAAATCAAATTGGCTGCGATTCTCGACGGCATGAGCAACAGCCTGCTCCTAGGTGAAAAAGCCATGAATGCCCGCCGACTCCAAACTGGAACTTGCTACGGTGACCGAACTCCTCTGATTGGCTTCCCCGAGTATTACGGCTCGACCAACTCGTATGTACGTTACATCGCTCGCGGGCCCGAGGCGGATGCGCAAGAGAGCTGCAAAGCGTGTCACGACTTTGGAAGTTCGCATGGCGCTGGATGGAATGCCGTCCTTTGTGATGGCTCGATTCGAACGATCAGCTACCAAGCTGACATGACCATCCTCAAGAATGTGGCTTCGATCGCCGGAGGCGAAACCAAAGGATTCGACGACTGACGTCATGCCAACCAACAATGGATAACCATGAGCCTGAGGCGCTAGCCGATCCACTACGACCATGATTGGATTGCCAATCGCGTCGAGTAATGGATTACCACGTGCGCAGGAAGGACAATGCTTGTGTGGAAAGATTCAGTTGATCTTCCCCCGAAGTGATAGCGACCTCGTACTCGTACTCAGCTTTCGCGGTACTCGTACTCGATGCGGTATCATTCGAGTACGAGTACGAGTACCATGTCATCGAATAGGAGTACGAGAAACCCAGGGGGACGATGGTTATCACGACGCGGTATGCAATCCCCTACAGGTCGAAAGCCTTTCTTCAATTTCCCGTTTTAGCCGCAACGTTTCGTTTCCGCCCAATCCGCCGAGTTGCGATTGAAACTCATCCATCGTGAATCCCTCGGGAAGTTCATCGATGCCAGGGAAAAAGTCATCGAGTACGACGCCCTCCCGAACTCTCGCATGCAAGGCTCTCGCAGTTGAATCGCTTTGCGTTGCCGTGTTTGCCAGCAGCATACCCGCTCGATTCGCCAATAGGTCGACGAAGGAGAAACCCGAACCGCCATCGGTTGCATCCATCAGTTCTTTGCCGATGCCGACCGTCATGGCTCGATTCTCGTCGGCGAGAACGACGATCGCCGCACTCACCCAAAAGTGGCGCGGCAAATCGCTTCGGCCTCGCAGCGTGATTCTTTGCCGCAATTTAAAAATCTCATTCGTTCGTTCGAACTTCATATCGCGCTGTGCGATTCGAGCCACGCGCTCCTCACCGAGGATAATTCCCAATGCCAGGATCGCGGCTTTGTTCGTTTCCACGGCCGACGTTCCGTGGGAATTGTCATCGGCAAAGAAGAATGCCCGTTCCAGGAGATCTGCAAATCCTTGGTCCCCATTGGAGATTTCATCTGCATGGTCCAGCACGTACTCTCCGGTGATCCGGGCATTCCGTGCCAAATCGTCCGTAATTCCCGTCGAAGTTCCCCAAAGATAGACTCCCGCCAACAGGCCGATAAGTACAGCACCCGCGATCCAACTTCGGTACAACGCAAGCCCACCGATTGCCCCCATTAAAGCGCTTGCGATTCCCAACTGCAATTGCATAGAGATCGGGAAATGCCCGTGGTTGATCCACTGGCATAGGACCGCCAGCAGTGGAGCGCCGAAGACGACAGCTGGGGCAGCGATTTTCAGGGGAACGCGTCCTAAGCTGAGAGACGCCAATAGCCCTAGGATTGCCAGACCGCTGGCTCGAAGAGCGACCGTAGCCACGACGATCGACTTGGACTCGGAGATTCCTACTACCGAATGAACGGCCTGGATCGCCCAAGAAGGAGCACCCAACGGTCGTGGATCATGCGCGAAGCAGAGTACGGCACACCACATCAGCAGGAGTATCGGCCATAGCCAGGCAATACGCATGGACGAATTTGCAAATGCTGCATCTGGAAGATTTGCATCACGTTGAGGCTGGTTCATTGCCGGAACGAACTTTCTTGGCATCCGCAGAATGTGTCGCGGTCACCGAGCGAAACGAGGAAACACGGACCATGATGACCATGATCATTATGATGTACTAGGAGAGCGATTACAAAGATGAACTACCATCGGTTGCCTATCGGCCACATCGTCGGCCATTGCCCAATGGAACACTGGCACTTTAAGTCGTTTGAGCCAGGCCTTGCTGAATCTCATTCATGCAAGCCGATGATGCCGCCCGAAGCCGGAGAGGGCGCGAGTTGCGACACATGTTGAACGAGAACGTTAGAATTCAGAACGGATTGGAAAGTGGTCTCGGAACCTGAAAGATGCGATTCCGCTTCATCAAGGTTACGCTTTCGGAGAGGTTTTTACCTCGGTTCAGGTCGAATGGAGTAGGTTCGTTTCCATGTCCGAACACATTGAATTAAACTGTTGTGGGCATGGTATGGTCTCGCGGGCAGGCGAGATTCGACGCTCGCGGACTTCATTGGCTTGGCAAATCAACCATTTATGAAAACCTTTTTTGGATCGATACTCATTCTCCTGGGTGTGGTGGGCATCGGAGCAATCGTAGCGGGGCTGAAGTACCGTTCGATGATGGCGCCGCAATTTTTGCCACCTGAATCTCCAACCCCTGTCGTGATCGCCCAACCAGGCTCTTCGCAAATCCGCCAAGCATCGACAGCGATTGGAACGGTGGTCGCGCCGCGCAGTATTCAATTGAAAACCGAATCCGTCGGTACAGTCTCCACCGTTCATTTCCAATCCGGCGATGTGGTACAACCCGGGCAAGTCCTGCTGCAATTGGATACGGCCGTTGAGGAAGCCATGTTGCAGAGCGCTCGAGCCGCCCAGCGCATTGCCATGTCTACCTTTCAAAGGATCAAGAAAGCGATGGAGACTCAGGCATTGACGGAATCGGACAGGGATCAGACCGAAGCACTGCTGGCTCAGTCCGAAGCCGAAGTGAAACGCATCGAGGCCATCATTCGTAGGAAGACTTTAGTGGCTCCCTTCCCAGCCCGGGCGGGATTACTTGATATCCATCCAGGGCAATATCTGCCTGAGGGATCGCTCGTGACCATGTTGCAGGGAGTGGATAGTTACGTGTTTGTGGACTTCATGATGCCTCAGCAAGTGGCGGACTACCTCCGAGTCGGAAATGAGGTCCTGATCAAGCATGATGGTGCATCCTTCCCAGCCAAAATTGTTGCGACCGATTCGCAATCCGATCGAGTGACGCGATCTATGTTGGCGCGGGCTCGAATCGATTCCCCCCCTGAGACAATGCATATCCATGACTCGGTCCGAGTGGATGTGGAATACGGATTGTCCGTTCCTTCGATGACCGTTCCTTCATCCGCCCTAAGAAGCAGTCCGGCAGGGAATTTTGTCTATGTAGTGGAATCCGATCGTGAACATCCGGACCGTTCGATAGCCCGGCAACGGACCGTGATTCCTGGCCCATCGGTCGGCAATGAGATTGCCATTTTGAGTGGCTTGCAAGCCAACGAGACGATCGTCGCGGATGGATCGTTCAAGATCTCGGATGGCACTTGGGTTGCTCCTTCCGAATTGACCAATACAGCTTTACAACAACGCCGGAATTGATGCGTTGAAGGGGCCATTCAGGACGATGAAATCGATCACCGATATTTTTATCAAACATCCCGTTTTGGCCATCGTGGTCAATCTAGTGATCGTCCTTTTGGGGATTCGATCAGCGCAATCGTTGCCCGTGCAGCAGTTTCCGAAACTAGAAAGCACCTCGATCGTCATCACGACCGTATACATCGGAGCCAGCGCAGAAACCATTCGAGGCTTCCTAACGACACCGATCGAAAAAGCGGTCTCCTCCATCGGAGGGGTCGACTATGTGCAATCCCAAAGCGTGGCGGGATCGAGCCAGATCACGATTCGGCTCAAGTTGAACTACAATGCGACGCAAGCATTGGCAGAGGTAAACACCAGGTTGCAGCAGGTTCGCCGCGAGTTGCCTGCTGAAGCTGAGCCATCGGCGGTTGAAATCCAGCGGGCTGATCGACCCTACGCGTCGTTCTACCTCAGTTTTACCTCCGACGAATGGGACATTCCGCAGCTCACCGACTATTTAACTCGCAGTATTCAACCGCAGCTCTCTACCATCTCAGGAGTCCAAAGGGTCGGTGTCGAGGGTGGACGGACGCTCGCAATGCGCGTATGGATTTCACCACAAAAGCTTTCCGAGTTGAGTCTGACCCCAGGAGACGTTTTTGGAGCCCTTCGTAGAAATAACTACTTGGCAGCCATTGGACGGGTGAAGAATGATGCCGTTCAAGTCGACTTGCTGACGGATACCGATCTAAAATCCGAAGAAGAATTCCGTAATCTGATTGTTTCGCAAAGAGACGGTGCCGTGATTCGTCTGGGAGATGTTGCGACGGTCGAGTTCGGTTCGGAGGAAGCCAGCATGGTCGCCATGTACCGCGGGCGAGAGGCGGTCTATGTTTCCGTCTGGCCGCTACCTGGTAGCAATGAAATCGATGTTGCGAATCGACTGATGGCAGCGATGGATCGGCTCCGTGGGACGCTGCCTAAACATGTACAAATGAACCTAGCCTACGACGCCACGAAATTCATGCGGGATGCTTTAGGCGAAATTTCCAAAACGTTGATCGAAACCATCGCAATCGTCGGATTGGTTGTCTTCTTATTCATGGGTTCGATTCGCACGGCGATCGTACCCTTGGTGGCGATGCCAGTGTCGCTGATCGGAGCCACCATGCTGATGTACATGCTGGGTTTCTCCCTCAATTTATTGACACTCTTGGCCATCGTGCTATCGGTTGGTTTAGTTGTCGATGATGCGATCGTCGTAGTCGAAAACGTCCAGCGACATATCCGTGAAGGAATGAGCAAGACCAATGCGGCGCTCGTCAGCGCTCGGGAATTGTTTGGCCCGATTGTCGCTATGACGATTACGTTGGCCGTGGTGTATGCACCGATCGGGTTCCAAGGGGGGCTGACCGGGATGCTCTTTCGAGAATTCGCCTTTACGCTCGCGGCAGCTGTATTGCTGTCGGGTGTTGTGGCGGTGACGTTGTCTCCGGTCATGAGCGCGCAGATGCTCAGCGCCACTGGGAAGGAAGGGTTTTTAACGCGCGTTGTGAATCGCGTCTTCGATTCCATTCAGCATGTCTATGGAGAGATCCTGGAGATGGCCTTGAATCTGCGATGGGCAATTGCACTGGCGACCTTGCTGGTAGGTTTCGCAGCCGTTCCTTTCTACATGATGAGCGGAAAAGAACTGGCACCTGTAGAAGACCAAGGAGCCATCGCCGTAATGTTACAAGCCTCGCCCGATTCGACGCTGAAGAGCAGCGTCGCATGGGCCAAGCAATTGGCAGATAAATTTGCCGTCATGCCCGAAACCGATTACATGTGGGCATTGGTCGGATCGAACTCTGGATTTGGAGGGATTATTACCAAGGACTGGCACTCGCGGGAAAAGAACCACCTGCGGAATACGTCCGCCATGGTTCCCGAGACGTTTGGACTCGCTTCTCAAATCCCAGGCTTGCAACCCTTTCCCGTGCTTGTTCCACCCCTCCCAGGAGCAGGGAATTTTGACGTGGAGCTGGTTGTCAAAAGCGATTTGCCCGTTTCGCAGTTGATGGAACTTTCCAATCGGGTCGTTGCAGAAGCGCAATCAACCCATTTGTTTTTGTTCGTTGATACCGATCTGAAGGTGGACTTGCCTCAAGCCCAAGTCATCATCGACCGAGAAAAAGTCGCCGATTTAAAACTCGATTTGGCAGCCATCGCACAAGAGTTAGGTGTGTTGCTCGGGGGTGGGTATGTCAACCGATTCAATTACTTCAATCGATCCTACCAGGTCATCCCACAGCTAGCCGAAAAAGATCGGCAATCGGCCTCGTCCTTGATGGATTTGAAGATCCGAACTCCGACGGGACAATTGGTTCCCGTCTCGACATTTGCATCGGTGATTCCCAAAACGGCACCGCGTGTATTGAGCCGCTTTCAGCAGCAGAGTTCCGTTCAAATCCAAGCCGCCATCATTCCGGGGATTCCTGGTTTGACCAAGGAATCCGGTTTGCGGACTCTGGAAGAAATTGCCGACCGAGTCTTGGGTAGTGCTGCCACCGTCGATTATGCGGGGGAGTCTCGCCAGATCCGAAAAGAAGGCTCGTCGTTGACCGTCACTCTAGGGATCGCTTTGGCCTTGATCTACCTCGTCCTAGCCGCCCAATTCAAATCGTTCCGCGATCCCTTGATTGTCCTTTTGGGGTCCGTGCCGCTGGCGATTTCGGGAGCCCTGGTTCTGACCTTTCTAGGCTTGACCACCATCAATATCTATTCCCAAGTTGGACTGATCACTCTGGTGGGATTGGTCGCAAAAAATGGGATCCTGATTGTCGAGTTTGCAAACCATCTTCAGGAAAATGGAAGAAGTAAATGGGAGGCGGCGCTCGAGGCATCGAAAACACGACTGCGACCGGTGTTGATGACTTCCGCAGCAACGGTGTTCGGCCATTTGCCTCTAGTATTTGTGACTGGACCGGGTGCACAGGCCCGGAATAGTATTGGTATTGTCTTGGTCGCCGGGATGGCCATCGGTACTCTTTTTACCCTGTTTGTCGTTCCTTCCCTCTATGTCCTGATCGCAGGAACGCGCTCGGCCCATGCGGATGAGCCGGTCTCTGATGGGGAACTGTTTCCCGAAGTCAACAATCTCGAAAATTCTTTGGCGACAGTTGCCTGACGAAGCACGGTGCGCCGGCCAACGAGCCAACTCGGATGGCTTCCCTCAAGAAAATTCCTTGCTAATCAAGGGAACCAAACGGAATGTCAGTCCCTGCCGACCGACGCAATAGACTCGTAGCCGCCACCCCCTGTAGAAACATTTCCTAAAAAGTTTCTTCGATTCGCGAACCAAGTGCGAACCAACGTCTCCTATTGCTCAATCCGAAATCGTCCGACTGGCGATAATGATTCGGTATTTTGTTGCCTTGGATCGATCGATCGGATACGATCCCAAGGAGATCGGCCTCCGCGGCCATCATTGTGTTTTAGGGTTTCATTCCATCTCATGCTGCGCTTTTACGGTGCAGGGAGGATGTCATGCGTATGTTGAATTCATCCGTTCGATTTGCCAACGTTTTTGCCTCCATGCAAAACCGCGCAGTCGTGGTGTTCAACGTCGCTGCCTGCCTCCTTCATCTTCTTCATGCGCACCTAAGTACGTTGGGTAAATCGACGGAGGGTACATCCCCCAAGCGTTTCCCAAGTTCACGCGATTGGCTAAGTGCAGGGAAAGGCTCTGATTGGATTCAGATGCCGATTCCGGCTTATGCCACCATTCGGCGAACTCAATCGCTGCGCCGGTCAGGCTAAAGCCTGCCTTGAACTGAAGGTCGTGGTCGCTCGCAGTTGCCACTGATCTACCGTACCCGTCCCATTTTCTCGATCGCTGATTTCGTTTCAGGTACCCCTTTTTTGGGTGCCGTGGAGGCGAACCAGCCGAGCAACTCCGGAATTTCGCCATTCGTTCGGCACTCAGCACGCATCTACGTGCGATGACCATGCCGAGCTCGATTGTGCGACATTCCGATGGAGCATTAGGAATGTCTGCAACACTGTCTCAAAACTTACGTGAATGTCCTTTGGAGGAACTCATTGTTCGCTCCAAGAATGGTGATCGTCTGGCGATGGATGAGATCTGCGTTCGTTTCGATCGCCAAGTCTTCGCGATCGCCTATCGACGCCTAGAAAACTGGGATGAAGCCCTCGAGTTGAAGCAAGATGTTTTCATTCAAGCCTTTCGGAAACTCGATCAATTGGAGACTCCAGAAGCATTCCCTGGATGGCTTCGACAAATCGTCGTGCGTATGGCGATCAATCGAGCGACTCGACGCCGGCGGATAGCAAGCGTCGATGCGGCGATCTTGGAAGCGACCATGGGTTGTGACCAAGACCCTTCCGAAAACGTGATTGCTCTTGAGACTCGAGAACAGGTCCGCAGAGGACTTGCCGGTCTCAAGGATCTCGATCGGGAGACGCTGGTAGCTTTCTATTTCGAACGGCAAAGTTTGGTGGAGATGAGTGAAAACTTCTCCGCACCGGTCGGAACAATCAAGCGACGATTGCATACGGCCCGGAAGCGATTGGCAGAAGCCTGCAGCGACATGATCGCAGTTTGATTCTGCGATGTTTGGGCCGGAGTCGAAAGCTCAAGGATGACGGTTGCATCGCAAGCGACCGTCATCCTTAGAAGACGATGGTACGACTCTTTTGGGGCCGACTCGTGGCGTAGGCTTCCAGGCTTTGAAGTCAATCGTTGACAAGCTAGAAGCGTATCCCACGATTGCAAATGAGATTGTGGCAGACCTGTTAATCCCATCTGCAGGTGCGATGAGACACGGCATGGGCGGAACTCGGCACTAGCTCGAAACGGTTGCAACAGCTGTTATGGAGGAGTCAGAGCCAAGACTCCGGTACTGGTCATCAGCAACTGAAGACGGATTGCTCCTGGGCTATAGGGTGCGCGCTGCCGAAGGCATGGGGCTGGTGAACCGACTCGATAATGGCCGGCATTGCTGAACTCCTGACAGGGAGGATGCAAGTAGGCGAGATAGGGCGTAAAGAACAACCCCGAGTAAAATCTCGCACCGGAAAGGACCGGTTGGAGCGGCGGGCATCGCTCCTGGCCATGATGTTCGAGCATCACGTCTTCATAGTAATTCGGATTGTGGCAATACACAGGAGCGACCCAGTTGTAGTTGCTCATATACCATTCCCGCCCACGATCAGGGCCATAGGGGAGTGCGATCGCAGGTGGCAACCGACCTGCAGTAGCATCTTCTGGCGTCGTTCCGGTGCCGATCCCATCGAGGGAAATATCCGGTATCGGAAGGGGCTTGAGTCGGAGTGGTTCTGTACTTCGCCCGCTTGAGTTCTTGGGCGCATCATCGCTGGTGGGAATCGCGGGAGCATCTTGTACTCCCACCGGTGTGATTCCTAGTTCTGCGGTTTCACTTTTGACATCCTGATCTGGCAGGACGGGAGGCAAGTTAAGCCCTTCCGAGGGTGGAAGGTTGGCAGGTCCTTTGACGGGATCCTGATGGGATACCAAACCGACCAAGTCGGGTTGCCGATAGGGCTTGAGCCTTTTGAGTTTGGGTGCGGATGGACCACCATCGGCGCTGGCATTTCCTTCGAATACCACACTGCCCATGCTGAGGCTCAACATGGCTATCGCAAGAGGATAACGCGTCGCTGCTTTGACTCGGAGGAAGGACATTGTGACGACTCCGTTCCCAGGTTTAGAAATGGTCAACGAACCCTGTGCAGCGTGAATCGCAGACGGGACCTACCAATCGCTTCATCGGCACAATCCGACCAATCGCTCCATTTTGACCGGGGATTTTGCTCCCAGAGGAGTTGCATGGGACCGCAAAGTCGACTTCCCTTACTCTGTTTGTTAGGACTGCGTGACTTGCCAAACCGAAGGGGGGAATGGAAGAATGAGATCGCACGCTACGAGATCGCTGTCTATCGACAGGGCGAGATCGCTATCTATCGACAGGCAAAAAAAAAGCGCGGCAGACGCCACGCTCTTTAGATTCTCGCTTTCCACACCGATCACTTCGCCGTGGGATGCGATTTTTTCCAGTACTGGAATGCCGCTCGTATTTCCTTGAGATGCATCCAGTGCCCGTGGGTTTTGGTAGTGCTCGAAACCATCGTTTCTGGAGCGATTTCGCCTTTTTCGATCTTTTTCAAGAAATCGGATTCAGCGATCGGTCCGATCGTTTTCGCACCGCCAAAAAAGCCCTTTTTCATAAAGTACCAGTCAGCGGACATGAAGCCATTCCTCCCAAGCAAACAACAGACAAACACGATGATTGCGAACCGACGGAAGGCTGAACGTACCAACTAATACTTTTTCAACACCCCACTATAGGATTTGTTGCGTCGGTAGGGCCAGTCCGCACAACCGATTTCAGAAAGTTTTTTTTCGTTAATTTGCTACGGGCAGGGCGCTATCCCTAGTTTTCCGATTTGAAATCGTGCTACAGTCTGCGATGTTTTGCACGGTTGCGCACGCTCCCCCATTCCCGCGGTCGAGGCAAGAAATGTTGGGTTATGCAAGCAAAACGAGCATAGCGGGGGAATTCACTCCGCTCCGACAACTTTTGCTTGCTACGGTTCGGAACCTCGACATCGACCGGAGCAAGACATTGGCGACAAAAGTCGTTTTTCGTTTCCATGAGCCTGAGGCGCTAGCCGATTTTTGCGCTTCGAAAGAACTCGGCTAGCGCCTCAGGTTCACTTTTGTGGGCTGTGTCGAGCAAACTGGGATCTCAATGGCAAGGAAAACCATGACCATGAAAACCGTGGCCATGATTTGTCGCCGAGGAGGCGAACAGTACCTTGAGTTGAACCTTGAGATGTAGGGGATTCGACCGTTCGTTCTGGCCCTTCCGGATGGACGTTTGTCAATCGCCAATCCGGTGAGGGCAATTAGGTGTTTCTGCATCCCTTCGAGTGAACGTCCTGAATAACGCAATGATCAATCGACGCATTATCCTCGCGGGTGGAAGTGGATTTCTTGGAAGCTGCTTGACCAATTACTTGCGAAAAAACCACTTTGAAGTCTTGTGTCTGACCCGCTCAAAAGCCAATGCTCCCGGATTCGTCCAATGGGATCCGCCACACATGGGACCTTGGTACAAGAATCTCGATGGGGCCGCGGCGCTCATCAATTTTTCTGGACGTCCGGTCGATTGCCGCCCTACGAAAAAGAATCGCATGGAGATTCTCCGATCTCGAGTGCAATCGATTGTCACCTTGGCGGAAGCCATTCGCAAATGCGAAAACCCACCCTTGGCTTGGATCCAGGCCTCCTCAGCTGCAATCTACGGCGACAAGAACGAGAATGACTGTACTGAGTCGACCCATGCGGGAGAGGGTTTTGCAGTCGACGTGTGCAAGCGTTGGGAAAAGGAATTTCAATTGCAACGTCTTGAGCAAGTGCGCAAAGTGACACTTCGCATCGGATTGGTCTTGGCAGCCAATGGGGGTGCATTGCAACGGTTGGCACGATTGACAGAGATGGGATTGGGCAGCCCGGCCGGGAACGGTCAGCAATACATGAGTTGGATTCATCACGTGGATTTTTGTCGGATTGTGCAATGGTGCGTCGAGAATCATTTGGCGCAAGGGGTCTACAACGTATCCGCCCCTTCACCGGTTACCAATTCCGAATTCATGAAACAATTGCGAACCTTGCTCGGCCGTCGCGTTTATGTCCCGGCACCCAGAGTTCTGGTCCGCTTGGCCTCTGTGGTCCTGCGAACCGATCCTTCCTTGATTCTTGCGGGACGCAAGTGTTTGCCTCAGCGGTTGATAGATTTGGGATTCCAATTTGATCATCCCGAGTTGCCGGAAACGCTTGAGGAGATCCTGGGAAAAGAATCGCAGGCTTCATTCAAGATCGGGTAGTTTGCCCGATTTAAGCCAGCGGAGGATGCTTTGTGACTAGCGGAGTCGATGGCCTCAGAATTTGAAAGGAACTAATGGAGCAATGCTTCGAGTCCCGAGCACGATTCAGTACACTACAGATCGACTCTTTCTCTTCACCTGGAAAAATGTATTGGCCGGCGCTCTATGATTGAACTGACCGACTTTGGAAAAGACTATGGCGAGTTCACCGCTGTAGGAAATTTGACGATGACGATCGAAGCCGGTGAACTGTTCGGGTTCATTGGGCCCAACGGCGCCGGCAAAAGCACCTCCATTCGCTTCCTAGCAACGCTTCTGAAAGCATCGCGCGGCGATGGGACCGTCAATGGTTTCAGTGTCAACAAGAACCCGATGGATGTGCGTCGAAGCATAGGTTATATGCCGGATGACTTTGGTGTGTACGACGGTATGAAGGTCTGGGAGTTTCTGGATTTTTTTGCAGTCGCGTACAAGATCGGTCGTACCCAGCGCAAGCAGGTCATCGGGGATGTCCTTGAACTCCTCGATCTTACCCACAAGCGGGATGATTATGTCAACGGCCTGTCGCGAGGTATGAAACAACGCTTGTGTTTGGCAAAGACCCTTGTTCATGATCCCCCCGTATTAATTCTGGATGAACCGACGAGTGGCCTGGATCCCCGCGCCCGAATCGAAGTCAAAGCGTTGCTCAAAGAATTGCGCAAGATGGGCAAAACGATTTTGATCAGCAGTCACATCCTCTCGGAACTGGCCGATTGTTGCACCTCGATCGGAATCATTGAACGAGGCCAACTCTTGATGCATGGACCGATTGATTCTGTCTATCGGCAGATTCGTCGCAACCGCATTGTCGAAGTCCGATTCCTATCCAACCAAGATGCAGGAATTTCAATCCTGAGAAGCGACC
>Ga0194055_10000477_pt1 | contig 32257 bp, 24 predicted proteins | sample SepL449m_MetaG_FD_155482 | JGI IMG/M metagenome (GOLD analysis project Ga0194055, IMG submission 155482) | Anoxic zone freshwater microbial communities from boreal shield lake in IISD Experimental Lakes Area, Ontario, Canada - Sep2016-L442-9m | ecosystem: Environmental > Aquatic > Freshwater >... | reverse complement strand
AATTCCAATTTATTACGTGGATTCAACTACTTAATCGGTACAATGAATCAATTTAAAACCTTTTATTCTTCTGGGTGATGAGCAATTATTTCCTACTCACTTATTTCGGAATCTGACAGAAGAGGGATAGCAGCTTAGAAAAAATTTTTTTCTGGGATATGGCCGTAAATCTGTATTAAGTAATATTATACTTATAAAATATCCGCATATCAAACTAGTATGCCCGAAGAAACAAGACAACCCAGACCTGATGATGCTGTCCTAGGCGCCGCCCCAGTTGATCTCTCCAGCGCTGCCATCTTAGGTAGAAGGGCTTTTAAAGAGAGTTGCCGGAGCAATGCAGCCTGAGCGCAGGTTGTTAATTTAGGATATGGTCAGAGGCTGGAGTGATAACTCTAGAATACAGTTCCTCTTGCTAATATAGCTAGTAGGCAAATTGAAGAATTAAAACAATGGGCAGCTCAAGCAGGAGCAAGAACCGCTTCTATTGATCTTCCACTGAGTGAGGATCTAAAGAAAAGATCCGCAGAATATGGAATTGGACCAGTCGAAGTAGATTAAAGGAGAAAATATTCAGATGTCACACTTTACCAGCATCAAAGTTCAAATCAAAAATGGTGAAATACTCAAAGATATCTTGCAAGAATTGGGTTATCAAGTAGAAGTAGATACTAACATCAGGGGTTATCAAGGCAACCAAACTCAAGCCCAATATGTAATCAGACAAGATAATGGCTATGATTTGGGTTTTCGCAGCCAAGGAGACAACTACGAATTAGTAGCAGACTTCTGGGGAGCGAGAATCAATCAACAAGAGTTTTTAAATCAAATCTCGCAAAAATATGCGCATAAAACTCTTTTGAGCCAAGTAGAACAAGAAGGCTTTAGTGTTGAGCAAGAAGAAGTTCTCTCTGATGGGACTGTTCGGGTAGTGATCGGTAAATGGGTATAGCCCCACTATTTGCTAACTTCTGCAGGGATACTTAGAGCCAGCTTGTACTTAGTTAAGTCCGTACCAAGTAGATCTCCCTTTGCCATAACGCATCAAGAGTCGCTCGTCAGTAAGTTCCTTGAGCCTTGCCTTGATTGTACTTCTGCTCTCGCCCGTTATCCTCTCAATGGCTTGAGTGGTCACTCGGCCTTGTTCTTTGGCTAGTTCAAGAATACGAACCGATAGGGCTGGTAAAGCCGAAGTCATAATCTTTTCGTTTTCGATTTTGGTTTGTAGCCTTCTTTTCTGACGTTGGAGGGCACGCAAAAAAAATAGTAGCCAAGGCTCCAAGTCAGGTTCGTTTTGGTTGAGAGTTGCTTGGGTTTTACGAAGCGCAAGGTAATATCCCTCTTTGCTCTCTTCAATGATGCTTTCGAGGGAAGAGTAAGGCACATGGGTATACCCCGCCTTTAGGAGCAACAGTGTAGTTAAAATTCGCGATAGACGTCCATTACCATCTTGAAAGGGATGAATTGCTAAGAACGTCACAGTAAACACGCCAATTGTCAGCAGTGGATGTATCTCCCGCGAAACCAGATTCTGGGCAGTCCAGCTCACAATCTCTGCCATGCGAGGTGGAGTATCAAAAGGTGAGGCTGTTTCAAACACGATACCAAGACTGTTGCAATCTGCATCAAACGCTTGAACACTATTGGAAAACTTCTTGTATTCCCCCCGATGCCACTCGTCTTTGGCGCTGTATTTGAGCAGCATCTTGTGAAGCTGCTTGATGTAATTTTCAATCAGAGGAATTGACTCCCAACTTGAAAAGATCACCTCCATCACCTCAGCATATCCTGCCACTTCCTGTTCGTCACGGGAGGCAAAAGCCTGTTGCTCCAGGTTGGAGAGTATTGATTGTACTTCTCGGTCAGAGAGGCGCGCGCCCTCAATGCGGGTCGATGAACCGATACTTTCGATTGTGGCGATCTTACGCAACGCGGCCAAACGTTCAGGTGCTAGGGTATTGAGAAGCTTCCACGTCCCTTTGAACTCGTCAAGTTCTGAGATGAGGGCCAATACTTCCTGAGTGATTTTAATGTCCTGCATCGGCAGCTACTATGTCCAATTGTTGAACCGATTATAGCCAATTATGTTCAATTATGTCCAATTAAGAGTGGAAATTGAAAAAGTTATTTAGGATTCATTTGAGTTTAGCAATAGCTTCCTTATCTGCTAACTTCTCTCCTGTAACTAAATCAAACACTGTTGCAGTCAAAATTCTCTGTTGGTTAACTTCAAACTCGACAGAGATTCTATCTTCTCCTGCTTTGCCAACAGGACTGAGATGCGCAATACATACCTCAGTGCGATGCTCAGATTCTAATGAACGAAAATCGGTAGCTTTAACTAGCTCAGCAGTAGTCATTCTGCCTTGAGAATCATAATTGACCTCAGCCCTTGAGGTTTCGGCAATTTCCCCAATATCCAAATTAATTTTTTCTTGTCCATCTCTTGCTACTTGCAAAGTGATGGGATATTCACTCTTGCAGGGATACTTAGAGCCAGCTTTAAAAATAGCATGGTGAATATGAAATTTATTAAAAGGATCCCAAACCCTGATAGCATAGCCATGTCTGAGGTAATCTTCTACCTCAACCAACTTGCTTAACAAAAGTGCGCCGTAAGCTACAGCTTCAAAAGGTTTATCCAGTTTTACCTTATTCGGTCCAAAGTAAGAAATTATCAACTGCTGTATTGCTGGTATTTGAGAGCTGCCGCCTACTAACAAAACCTGTTCGATATCATTTTTTTTGATTCCTTTACTAAGAGCGTAGGTTAACACCTCATCCAAAGCTTCCCTGATTTGACTGAGTAACTGGCGAGATTCTAAAATCTCGGCTAATTCACTGCGCTCTAGGATCAACTCATGTGCCATAAAAGTCTCATCATCAAACCAGCTTTCAGTATAACTTTCACTAGTAGAAAGCTGGATTTTGAGCCTTTCAGCTACTTCTAAAAGATTACTCCAGCCCATTTCGCCAATACTTTCTCGACTGGCATTGATCTTGGCTAAATAATGTTCCACAATCCAGCTGTCGATATCTACCCCACCGACGTAAGCATCAGATTTAGCCAACACTTCAGCTTGAATAATCTGTTGCTGGTTATCTCCTTTGGTTCTAACTAAACTTAAATCGAGAGTACCACCGCCTAAATCTACTACCAAGACCAATGAGCCAATCTTATTGATTGCATAGCCCAAAGCAGCAGCAGTAGATTCATCTACAAAATGTACTTGCTGGATTTTTAACTTGTTGGCAACATCTCTAAACCAATCTAGATAGCGCTCAAAAGAACCAACTGGCACTGTAAAAATTGCCCTAGTTGGCTCAATATTTTGCTTTGCCAACTCCTGCCAAATATTTTCTAGAAAGCACTCGGCAATTAATTGAGAATCATAAAGCTTATTATTGATGTTCAATGGTGGTGATTGATAGTCAGCGACCATCGCTCTTTTAAAAGCTTGAAAACGTCGATTTTTATCTGCTTTAGATAGTCCCTTGCGCCCAGAGCAAACCTCTTGTCCAAAAATCAACCGACCATCATTTTCTGCAAACACTAGAGTTGGCACCGCATAAACTTCGCTACCTTCAAACTTGCGAGATATGCTCTTAAATTTGATCACCCGCGGTGATTGGGAAAGGGGATCCAAATCGCAAACTATAGTGTTGCTCGTGCCAAAATCAATAGCGATTGTACTCATATATCCTTGTTTAAGATCCTTTTGGCAAGACTATATTGACATACTGAGACATAAAAACTTCCTGCTTGTTAACGATTAAAAAAAATTAACTTGCTAAAATTATAACCAACCAGATATCATAATACAAGAAAACTTACAGGTAAGTTAACTATTGGCAGTGGAATTAGTTATCCTGACAAGACTATCAAGAGATGGGGTGTATCTGAGTACTTAATTGGTTTTTCATTTCATATCAGCCTCGATTGTATTACTTGCTTGTGGAATTTCGAAATGTCATCAAAAATACGCCTGTATTAGTCTTTTTTGTAGCTGTTTTGTCCTATATGTATAAAAACTATGTTAGATTGAACTAGTTAGTATTTATCTTTCAGGTTAATTTGGAAGGATTATCAGATGTCTATACTTGAAGCTGAAGAAGAAAGACAAAAAAGTTATGAATATTGGAACCAAGCATTAATTTCCCATTTTATTGTTGGTAGCCCAAGAGGGACAAAGATCTATCTGAGTGTAGATGTTGAACTAATAAAATCTTTTGGGTCTATTGGTGATTTTACCAAAGCTGTTGCTAACAAAGTAGTCAAAGAAGAAACTGTTGACTTAAATAATGTAAAAGGGATAGATCAAAACGGAGTTCCACAAGGTGTTGCTTTTTTAGGTTTATCGGTTTTTGCTGCATATCAAATGGAGGAACAAGAGGATATAACAGACAAGAACTATTTCAAAAGATTGAGAGAAGTATTGGGCATCCCTGGTGAAGGTCGTCCTCGAGGTATGTCTGGCAAAGATTCTGAAGAACAACTCTGGAAAAAATGGAATATTTGGTTAGGCAAACAAGAATTGCAACCCTCAGCTGAAGCGGGACAGGGAGCCCAAAAATATATTAATTATCCAATTTCACAGTGTCTATTGCGCCAAACCGATAAAGACAGATTACAAAAATTATTTATAGAGAAACAATGGAAATCTATATGGGATGAGCAAACTTTATTTACACAAATTCGTTGCCAAAAATCAGTACTAACAAAATATCTACAGAGTTTAATTGAAGATGGAAGACGTCATGAAGCTATAGCCGAAGCGTTTCATGATGTCTATGAACAATGGCAATCAAACGGTTATCATGTAGATTTGCTAAACAAAGATAAACAACATAATTTAAGTAGAAATCTATTTGCAGGAATATATCGCACAGAAGATCCATTTTTGGGTGAAATCAAATATTATCTTTATCCAAAACAACGACGCAGAAACAAACATGGCGAACTTGAGATTAAGTATCAAAATAATCTAAAAAAATTGACTGAAGAACGTCTTGGCTGGTATTTTCCATTATCAGAAGAACTGAAAATTCAAGATTTAGAGAAGGGACTAAAATATCAAATAACTTCCACAACACAACTTGAACAATTAATATTACCTGCAAAAGATTTTTGGATCTTGATAGAAGATCCAGACAACCCAGATTCAGGAGTTTATGCTTCATGGAAAAGACCTGATTTAGGAATGAAATTTATTTTGCTCTGTAAACGAGAATTAGTATCAGATATGGAATCACTAAAAAATGAAAGATTATTAGATTGGGATGGTGATCCTAAGCCTATAAATGATCAATCTACTTGGTTAGAATTCAGTGAATGTTTAGTTATATCACAAGCTTGGGATGGGGTTTTTATTAAAAATCAAGAACTAAAAGATTTTTTAAAACCAACAGTAAAATTATCAATTTATTTTTCTGGAGGATTACATGTTCATAATCAAACTGCTTGGTTGGAAGGATATTTACCCTCAGTGACTATTTTTGGTTTTTCTGTAGTTGCTAAGTTGCAAATATTGCAAATAATAGATCTAGATACTAATGTAATCAGACTAGAACGTGATCAAAAAATAAATCAACCAGAGCTAATAGAGTCTCTTAAAGAGGGCATATACTTAGTCAGAGCAACTAATAATGGTAAAGAATATATAGAACGAATAATTAGAATTATTTCTTGGAAAAGTCTAGATATGGCAAAAATAGAGACAAGTGATAAATATTCAAGTTTTTATAAATTGACTCAGCCTATTAAATAATTTAAATTCAAGGAAATATAATGGTAGAAAAATGGTACAAAGGTTATAAGTCAAAAGACAAACCCAGTGAACTTGCCAAACAAATATCAAAAAAAGTTCAAGAACATTCTCTAAGTAACTATATTCCCCTTCTTAGAATAGAAAAAGGTGCTAAAGCAAACAAATGGTATTATTTTTTTCTTGCTATAGTAAGTGAGAAAAAAGGTGAAATACCAGAAGCAATTATTAAGTCTAAATTATTAGAACTACCAAGTTTCAAAATTAAAGCTGATCGCAGTGATCCTCCTTTTTCCACTGAACAAATTAAAGATATGTCCAATAAAGGTTATAATATTGAGGACTTTATTGAATTAATACCTTATGAAACAACTAATTCTAAAAAATTTGATGATCCTTTCAATTTACTATCATCTAATGGAAATACTGGCGTAGAAGAAGATCCTCAAAAATATCAATACTTATTATACTGGTTATCTAATGTTGGTAAAGGTACTTGGGAATCATTTAAAAAAACTTGTCAAATTTTAGAATTATACGAACCAAAAACAGTTTTAAGAAGGCTTAAAATATTAGGACATTTAGAAATTTATGAAAGAGGACAAAAATGGGCGATTATTCCAACAACTCTAGTAGAAACTGCACATAATAAATATATTCTTTGCGGTCAAAGAAACGAAAAAATAATTAACATATTCCAACAATTAGTAGATGTAAAATTAATTAAGCAGACTCTAAGTTCTGCACCTGCTTGTATAGCAATAGAAATTACTGATCTAATGTTAATTAAATCTATCCAAGATGTTTTAGATATAAAGATACATTTTGGACAAAACTTATCCCAAAGACTAGCAGATGAATTGCCTAATATAGATGAATTTAATTTAAGCTTGGGGCATTTACAGGGAATTGTTCCAAGTATTTATCAATGGCAAAAGTTCAATAATAACCATTTTATTGATTGCCCTATTCCTCAAGAAACAGGGTTGTATCAGATGTCAAACACAATTGGCTTTTTACGCACTGTTTTTTATGATTCGATAACTAATACTTACTACCAAGGGGATTGGTATGGATTAAGATTCTTAGATCTCTTTTATAGACATGACAAACTCATTGCTAGTTACGATATTGAGAAATTACGTTTAGCAATTCCAGCACAGCAAAGATGGCCTGAAATTTATGAAAAGATTTTGGTTTTAGCGTCTGGATTATTGCCTATACGTACTAACTCGTGGCTAATTTATGAAAATATCAGTTATCATTTAGCACAACAAATGACTACAAAACTTCAGATTGATATGCAGGAGATAAAAACTAATGTATGACGTAATTGGTGCTTATCAAAGACTAGAGTATATTTACAAACTTTATATTAAGAGTACTTTCCCCTTACGCTATAAAAGCTTATCTCAAGAACGAGAAAAAATTCTTAACCGAACAGGCATTTTAAGCCAACCCCCTCTTATCGAAACGGTACCTATTTATCAAACGTCTGGATTGACCTTAAAAGAGGCAAGTGATAAATTACCTCTAGAATATAAAAATTTAGATAAATTAGCACAAACTTTATTTCAATCTAATATTGAATTATATAAGCATCAATGGGATAGCTTATATAAAGTTATTATTGAACAAAAAGATATTGTTGTAACCACAGGAACAGGCTCAGGTAAAACTGAATGTTTTCTATTACCTTTATTTGCTCAACTAGCCAAGGATTCAAATAATTGGCTTCCGAGTGAACCTGTACCTAATAACCATCAATGGTGGAATAGTAAAGATGAAAAACGTATTTCTCAGTGGAAACATACTCCACGGACAAAAGCTGTTAGAGCTTTAATTCTATATCCCCTCAATGCCTTAGTTGAAGATCAGCTTAAACGTTTAAGAGCAGCTTTAGAATCATCGGATGTTCATAAGTGGTTAGATAATTCAAGAGGTAATAATAGAATTACTTTTGGTCGTTATACAGGACAAACTCCAGTTTCAGGAAAAGAAAATAAAGATAGTATTAAAAGGCTAAGAAAGGACTTAAAAGATAGAGAAAATCAATTCAAACAGATTAATGAATCTGATTTATCTAACTATTTTTCCCGGCTTGATGGTGGAGAAATGTGGTCTAGATGGGATATGCAAGAGGCCCCACCAGATATTTTAATCACTAACTATTCAATGCTCAATATTATGATGATGAGGAGTATTGAAGATAACATTTTTGAAGCTACACGTGATTGGCTAAAAAATGATCCTGATAATAAATTTTTCTTAGTTATAGATGAACTCCATGCTTATAGAGGAACTCCAGGGACAAAAGTAGGATATATTTTAAGGCTATTGTATTCCCGACTAGGACTAAGTGCAGATTCTCCTCAACTTCGTATTCTTACAACAACTGCAAGTTTAGAAGATACTCCTCAAGGAAGAACTTTTTTGAGAGAATTCTTCGGCAGGGATAACTTTGAATTCATTACAGGAACTCAGATCCCCCCTTCTCAAGATGCTAGATTTTTCTTGTCATCTTATGAGCAATCTTTTGCCAATTTTGCTAAAAAAGTACAACCTGATCCCTTGAATCCTATGACTCAACCTGATGCTGAAACAGATGAAGTCAAAAAGTATATGGCAGATTTGGCAAGAGAGTTAGGTGTAACAAACATAGGCTATGATGAACCAAACCTTTTAGCAACAGCTTTAGAAAAAGTTAAAGCAGCTGACGCCATAAGGGATGCTTGTCGAGAAGTGGATCATCAGATTCATAAAAATGATCAACCTACAGTTCGTGCAGCTAACGTGACTCTACTAGATTGTCAGCTTTTTCCTAATAGTAATAAAAATGGCTTAGTTTCAGATTCTACCAGGGGCCTTCTTTTAGCATTAGGAATGGCTAAAAATAATGATCGAAGATCACCACAACCTGTCAGGGGTCATTTATTTTTCCATAATTTACAAAATCTTTGGGTCTGCTGCAATCAAAACTGTGATGATCCTAGCATTGATTACAAGTTAAGAAAGAATGATCCTAATCCGCCTAAAGTTGGAGCTATTCATGCAAAGCACCGACTAAGTTGCTCTTGTGGTTCCCGAGTTTTGGATTTAATTGTCTGCGAAGTTTGTGGAGAAGTTGTTTTAGGTGGATATAAAACAACAAAAAAAATTGGTAAACAAGATATAGAAATTTTGACAGCTGATCAACCTGAGCTCGAAACCATACCAGATCTGGTAAATGTCAAGAAATCTTACCAAAATTACAGAGTCTTTTGGCCTTTACCTTGGGATACTAAACCACAAGATCCAGAGTGGACAATGAATAAAATTAAACGTAAATGGATTAAAGCTAAACTCATTCATACTACAGGTGTAATAACTCAGGATACATCGCCACTCAAATCTAATGAAATTCCTGGCTGGTTATATCAAATACCTGGCAATCATTCACATGAAACTGCACTACCCAGTAAATGTCCACGTTGTGATGCTGATTATGGAAAAAGAGAAAAATTTCCCAACCCTTTACGATCACATTCAACAGGTTTTCAGAAAGCTTGTCAGGTAATTGCCAGTGGACTATTGCGAGAGATGCCTAGTTCTGAAAATCTTACTAATAGTTCTTCTCGCAAATTAGTTGTTTTCTCTGATAGTCGTCAAGATGCAGCTAAATTAGCAGCTGGAATGGAACGAGATCATTTTCGAGATATGATTCGTTTAATTTTAATTCAGTCTTTTAAGGAATATTGGGCTGATTTAGTTGCTTTTATTAGATTTAGTTTTGGAAATAATGAAACGGCATTAAATAATATAAAAATCTTGAATCCTAATCTCTATGATGCCGTTAAAAATCCACAACAACTAAATGATATTTATAAACGTAATCAATTTCAAAATGCTAATCCAACCCTAGTAGCTGAAGCGTTATCTTGGGCATTGGGCTTGCCTTCTAGTAATCCTGATGCTGAGTTTCAATGGCGAGATCTACTTAAACGTTATCCAAATAGAATCGATTTGCTGAGTTTACGAGAAAAAGTTCTTCAGGCACTGTTACAAAGTGGGATCTGTCCAGGAGGCTTTAGTTCTAAGGTATTGTATTATCAAGAAGGTCGAGATCAAGAAGAAAAATCTTGGTTTGATTGCTACAACTGGACAAAAGTTTCAGTAAGTCCCAGATCTCCTCTTACCTCAGAACAAAATCGTCATATTAAAATAATGGAAACACAACTAACATCAGAGTTAATGTATGTTCTATTTCCTCATATAGCTAGAACCTTAGAAGGACTAGGAAAGGGCTGGGTAAGTTATCAACCTCAGGGAGAACCACTAGAAAAAATCATTGAGGCAACTGATGCGGTAATCAGAGAATTGGGAATCAGAAAAAAACATATATACTTTGAATATTGGCATTCCGGTAAAGACGCAAATGAAGACGCAAAATTACCTAAATATGCCCAAAACTTTCTTAAAAAAATAGGTATTGACTCTGAACTTATCGAAACTCAGTTGGTATCTTCTAAAGCAGGAATTCCTAGTGACAACAGTTTAGGGCTTGATCCTAATTGTCTTTATCTAGTTCCTCCTTCTGCCGATAATGGTGAAGGATATCGTTGTAGTCGATGTAATGCTTTTTATCTTCATCCTGCAACTGGATATTGTCCAGTTTGTAATAGTGATAGGAATCAAAACACTGACTTACAAGAACTTACTCTAGATAAAATCGATAAAGATTTGGACTACTATACCTATCTCTCCGAAGAAGCTGGAAAACCTTTTCGCATGAATGCATCAGAACTAACTGGACAAAGCGATAAAGAAGATAAACTCAAACGTCAAAGATGGTTTCAAGATATTTTTATTACTGGAGAAATTGCACAAGTTCAAGGAATTGATTTATTAAGCGTTACTACCACAATGGAAGCAGGAGTTGATATTGGTGCTTTGTTGGCTGTAATGATGGCCAATATGCCTCCGCGTCGCTTTAATTATCAACAAAGAGTAGGTCGTGCTGGAAGACGTTCTACAGGAGTTTCATTAGCGGTTACTTTTTGTCGAGGTAGAAGTCATGATGACTTTTACTTTCAACGCCTCGAAAGTATGACAGGAGATCCACCTCCTGCGCCTTATGTTGATATGCGTAGTAATAAAATTTTTGAGCGAGTTTTATATAAAGAGATTCTGAGACAGTCTTTTTCCCAAGCTAGAACAAATCTAGAAGCTAATGCAATTGTTTTAGATACTCAAGATAGTGTACATGGTGAGTTTGGTACTGTGGATGATTGGGAAAACTATAAACCACATATCATAAATTTTTTAAATGAACTTGCTAATGAATCTGAAATTTTAAAAGTTTTAGAAGCTTTAAAAATTGAAACTAATTTGAATACTTCTAAAAGTAATGCTCAAATTATCCAAGATCTCCGCAAAAACTTGGTTTGGGACATTCAAAAAGTTATAGAAGATCCCTTCTACACTCAAGACAAATTGAGTGAGCGTTTAGCTAATGCAGGTTTACTGCCTATGTTTGGTTTTCCGACCAGAATTCGTTTACTTTATACTAAGTTCCCTAAATATGCAGAACAATGGCCACCTGAAACAGGAATAGTAGATCGTGATCTAGAGATCGCTCTGAGCCAATTTGCTCCTCAATCACAGACGGTAAAAGATAAAGAAATACATAAAGCTTGTGGTGTAGTTGAATTATATCCACAAGGAGGGTTTGTCAAATCCAAAGCAGGTTTATTTCCGCCATTGCCTGAGAAAAATAAATCATTAGGATTATGTGGTCACTGTCAAGCTGTTGTCTTTCCTCATGTAACCTTGGAAGAACTTCCTCTGAGTGGCAAAATTCCTCCACCTAGAGAATGTCCCGTATGTGGAAAGACTGAATTGCGTGAATTAGATGCCAGAGAACCTAAAGGTTTTTTTACGGACTTAGAGCCGGAGGATTTTGAAGGGCAATTTGAATGGACCCCTTATGCAACTCGACCTTCTCTAAGTATTAATGCAGATGCGGAACCACCTTCACTCATTAATCAAACAAATGCGGAGGTATCGGCTTTCGTTGAGAACATTGTTTCAGTTAATGATAACGGAGGTCAAGGTGGATTTGATTTTTATGAAAAAGTACAAATAAATCGTCAATTCAAACAAGGTGCCTATGCCATTAAAACAGAGACTGATAAGGTGAAAACACGCGGTGATGCATATCGTATAGCACTTTTATCTAAACGTAAAACTGATATTTTGTTAGTGAATCTTCATAGTTGCCCCATTGGTGTGCTAGCAGATCCGACTACTTTAGAAGGACGTGCGGCTTGGTATTCTTTTGCTTTTTGGTTAAGAGTTGCAGCTGGTTCTTTATTAGATATTGACCCCCAAGAAATACAGGCAGGGTTACGCTCTATCAAAATAGAAGATATTGTAGTAGGTCAAGCTTTTTTATGTGACAAATTAGACAATGGAGCAGGATATTCCTCTTATTTAGCAGAGCCAACCCAGTTTAAAAAGCTCTTATCCCAGGCTGATTATACTTTACCGAATAGTATTGCTAAAAAATGGCTAGATCATGAAAACGAATGCGATACTTCTTGTAATTTGTGTTTACGAGATTATTTAAATCTACCTTATCATGGTCTTTTAGATTGGCGATTGGCTTTAGATATGGCAAGATTGATGTCAAACGCTTCTACTATTATTGATTTACAAACATCTTTGGGTGATATTCAAAATCCTTGGTTACGATTACAAGAAGGAAATAATTCACCGATTTCAGCTATATTAACTAATTTAGGCTATGGTCCAGCTATTAACTTTGAAACTTTAATTGGTTTTGTTCATAAAAATAAAAATCGTAAGCAAGTTTTAATCTTGCGACATCCTTTATGGACAGATAATCATCCTGAATGGATTAATGCAAAAGAAAGTTCACAAATTCAGTATCCTGAACACGAGATAAAAGCTGCCAACCCTTTTATGTTGGTACGGAGACCGGCAGAATATGTTTAAAGTTTCTATTTAGCTATCTTTGTTTATTAAGATTGTGTTGTTTTTTGGCTTTCGGATTGGGTCAAAATCTCCGAATCTTCATAGTATTCTGGTAGTAACTCCTGCCCAGTCACCTCACCTAAAGCGCTTTCAATTCCAGTAGTTGTTTGCTGACATGAGCTTCCTGTAGCACCAATTACACGCTCGGTGATTTTGCCATCTTTCCCAATGAGATATTCAACACTTACATACTGAGCCATAAGAACTTCCTGCTTGTTAACGATTAAAAAAAATTAACTTGCTAAAATTATAACCAATCAGATATCGTAATACAAGAAAACTTACAAGCAGGTCAACTATGACAGGGAATCTCCGTGAACCCAGACCAGATGATGCTGTCCTAGGCAGCACCTCTGGCTTTACACCAGTGATGCTAGCTTATGTGGTGTTGGCTTTGATTAGAATTATTTGAATTTGTTAGGGAATGCATGTCAGGGCGAGTAGCACTTTTAGTTATTGAAGTAGCTCAAATTCTAGGCATATAATACCTCTAATATAATTATTAATATTTAATCTGTATGGTATTTATCATTCCCTTTGAGCTAAATTATTTCAGATTGTTCTGGCTGAGCCGTGTAAGAATTGTCGGTTAAATATCGAACCCTTGACTTGAGAAATTCGGCAACTCCGTAGATTTCATCCAAATTTGTAATTTGATTGGTAGAGTTTTTGGTTGAATCTAGATTGTCGGGAATTATAATTTCTTTTTTGCCAGATTTCTCATTAAAATTCAAGCGACAAATAACTTTACCAGTTTTACCATCTATATTAATAATAAAATTACTTTTGTTTTTCTTGAACTTAATTCTTGCTGTATCAACTACTTGACCGAGAATCGATTTCACTATATAAAAACTCTCGGTTTCTTCAGCAGAAGGAGCTAGTGGCTCTTCTATAGATGATTGCTCAACTGGTAATGGCGCAGGGGCAGCTTCAGTTCCTTTATTGATGGCATCTTTTAGCCTTTCGGTGATCTTGTCATTGATATATTCCTTGAGCGAAGTTTTAGTGAGCTCGGTAAATTTTTCAACTACTGATTGAGTAGCCTTACCTGAGTAAACTTGACCAATAAAGAATTTCACAAAATCTGGTGATGGATTGTTCAATTGCTCCGATATTACTGATTTAATTCCTCTTGTGTAAAGTAAATTTCTAGCAATATTACCAAGTTCATTAGGGTTGAAATTATTTTTACTAAACCGTTTGAGCTCAGTAACAGCAGAATCATCAAAGTTCAAAAAGTTAAACTCAAAAAACGGACGATCATCCATTACGTTGTCTTTGTCAGTATCGGTATAGAATCGATAAAGAATACCATTGGTCAAAATGCCTAGTTCGCTGTCTGTAGCGTGATAATAGCGATGGAGCTGAGAGTTGTGTTTGGCTTGATCTAAATTTTCTTTACAAGATTTGCACTCAATCAATATAATCGGCTTACCATCTTTGCAGATAGCATAGTCTACCTTTTCTCCTTTTAGTCCTGGTAAATCAGCAGTATATTCGGGGATCACCTCAGTAGGATCGAAAACGTCATAACCCCAATCTCGAATAAAAGGCATGACAAAAGCAGCTTTCGTAGCCTCTTCTAAGGATACAGAATGACCCCAATACAGAAAAAATTTATAAAAATAAAGAGATAGTTTTACCAGTAGCTCATTGCCGGTTTGGGGATCGAAAACAAATTGTGTCAAGGGAAGAAAGAACCAGTTTCTACCTTGTTGAGGTTCTTTTAGCTTTACTGCCACTACTTCTAATCCGGTGTTTAATAGCTAAATTCTCTCATAGGTAATCTCTTGATGGTGGTATACTTGCCCAATGACTCGCCGCTTCAGACACACCAAGAGTGAGATAGAAATAAAGAATTCACATCATTAAATCATTTGAGATCATGTATACCGTTTTAGAATCCATTGGGACTGCCAATCCACCCTTTAAATCCTCTCAATCAGATCTAGCAAGTTTCATGTCTCAGATAGAGAGCCTATCAACACCAATTAAAAGTAAAATAGCTGAAATTTATTCTAAATCAGGTATTGACTATCGTTATATCTGCCTTGAGAACTTCATAAATCAACCGGAAGCATTAAAATTTTATCCCCAAAATTGCTCACTAAAACCCACACCCACAACGGCTATTCGCAATGAATATTATCGACAAAATGCTTTAGAAATTGCAGAAAAAGCTGTTCTAGAGGCAATGGTGGGGATTGAAAAAACGAAAATAACACATCTTATTGTGATAAGTTGTACAGGATTTTCTGCTCCAGGATTAGATATTCAATTAATTAAGCGTCTTGGTTTATCACGAAAAATAGATAGAACCTTGATTGGCTTTATGGGTTGCAATGCCGCTTTCAATGGGTTTAAGGTAGCACATTCCATTTGTCAAAGTAATACTCAGGCGGTTGTGTTGCTTGTCTGCGTTGAGTTATGTTCTCTCCACTTTCAGATAGAAGATTCTATAAAGAGCGTGGTTATTAATACTATTTTTGCTGATGGGGCAGCTGCAGCAATTTTCTCTTCCGTTGGAGCAGAAGAAGCTCAAGGTAAACTATCTTATAGAGCTGGATACAGTTTAGTACTAGAAGATACTATGGACTTAATGAGTTGGACGATTGGAGATACTGGCTTTGGGATGGAACTATCCGCAGAGTTACCAAAAGTAGTCAGTAAACATCTACCGGGTTATCTGGCAGAATTTCAATTTAAACATGGATTAGAGTACTCAGCTTTGGACTTTTGGGCAATTCATCCAGGTGGACGGAAAATCCTTGATCGGATTGCAACTGATTTAAATTTAAATAGTGCCTTAATAGATGATTCTTATGAAGTGTTGCGACAGTATGGGAATATGAGTTCTGCTACTATTTTATTTATTCTTAAACGTTTACTGAATAAACACCAGGAAAAAAATAGTAACTTAAAAGAGGGAATCGTGCTGGGTTTTGGACCTGGATTATCGATAGAAGGTTGTATTTTTCAACAAGTTTACTAAATTATGCCATCGTTTAAAATTCGCACAGATACTGATGAATTGATGGATGATTTCTCCATCACTGATACCCGATTGACAACGGCTTTAGAACAGTTAAGACTAGTCAATCGGTGGCTAAGTGGCTATAGTACAACAATGGACGTTTTAGTTCCATTCCTGCGTTCTAGGGTTGGACAGACTACCCGCATTCTAGATCTAGGCACTGGTATTGCTGATTTTCCTGAATATATCGTACGTTGGGCATTGGCGCAGTCTCCTCCACAAGTGGTAGAAATAGTCGCTATAGATGCCAATCCTGTCACAGTAAACTATGCCCAAAACGCACTCCAAACAAGACTATCTCCCTCTGAATCCGTTCAAATCAAGGTAGAAGTAGCCGATGCTCTTTCGCTTCCCTACCCAGATAATTCTTTTGATCTAGCAATGGGAGCAATGTTTCTACATCACTTTAGTGAAGCCAAGGCAGTTACCATTTTACAGGCCATGCAGAGAGTCTCCCGTCATGGCATTCTCATTAATGATCTACATCGTCATCCTCTTGCTTATTACGGCATTTACGCTTTAACCCACATCTTGCCTGCTTCGCCTATGATGCAAAATGATGGACCCCTCTCAGTCTTACGCGGGTTTGAGAAGTCGGACTTAGAAAAAATTGCTCAAATGGCAGGATTAAAAGATTTTTCCCTGCGCTGGTACTTTCCTTTTCGTTGGCTCTTATCTACAGTACATTTATGAAGAACAACCGGGATTATGACATCATTGTCATTGGCGGTGGACTAGCTGGTTGTAGTTCAACAATTCAACTGGCCAAACAGGGCTATCGAGTCCTCCTCTTAGAACAGCAGCGATATCCAGTACATAAACTCTGTGGAGAGTTTCTCTCTGTTGAAGTACAGGACTCTTTTAGGCAACTCGGGATTCTCGGCGCAGTACATCAAGTGGGAGCGCACCCAATTACGCGGACCTATTTAACCACATCTTCGGGAGCTAGTTTTCAGAGCGAATTACCAGGAGTAGCCTTGGGATTAAGCCGTTATCAACTAGATTTGATTTTGTTTCAACGAGCCCAAACATTAGGCGCTGACTGTCTAGATGGTACTTTTGTCAAATCGGTAACAGGAAATTTAGAGCAAGGTTTTCTAGTCAACACGAGTAAAGAAACCTTCAGAAGTCGTTTAGTTTTGGGTTGTCATGGGAAACGTTCTTCTCTCGATCTTAATCGTCCTTTTACTCAAAAATACAGCCCTTTTGTTGCTTTTAAGGCGCACTATACAGGAGTAGAACTACAGGGAGTTATTGAGTTACACGCCTTTCCTGGGGGTTATTGTGGACTCTCCCAAATTGAAACAGGAGAAATCAATCTCTGTTGGATAGCACATGAACAGATTCTCAAGGATAAAAAAGCTGGCTTTCCTGAAGCTCTGTGGCACAATTCCGTATTAGCTGAACGGTTAAAATCGATGCAATGTGCGACAAAATCACAGCACCGACTTAGTCAGATTTCCTTTACTTTGAAAGATAAATTTGAGGGAGATATCTGTATGGTGGGAGATTCAGCAGGAATGATTACGCCTCTGTGTGGAGATGGTATGGCCATGGCTTTGAGATCTGCTGAATTGGTTGTACCCTTAGTTAGCAGTTTTCTGCAAGATAATCTTAAGGAAATTGATTTTAAACGTCAATATACATATGCCTGGGATCGAGAATTCCGCAAGCGTATGCAGCTTGGCCGTTTACTCCATTTAAGCTTTGTTAATCCTAATTTAGCAAGTATAGGAGTAAATTTGTGTCAGAGCTTACCTATATTGGGTAGGCTATTTATTCAAGCAACAAGGGGCAAAATAGAGACAATAACAATCTAGTCTTAAGGAATTAAACTTAATAGATAGCGATTAATAAAGTTCATTCCAGAGATTTTATGAATACCCTACGTGTTGGCATAGCTGGACCAGTTGGCTCTGGCAAAACAGCTCTAGTTGATCAACTTTGTAAAACCATGCGCGATAAATATCAAATTGCAGTGGTAACCAACGATATTTACACTCAAGAAGATGCCCAATTTTTGGTCAGATCTCGGGCGCTTACTGAAAGTGAGCGTATCATCGGGGTTGAAACTGGTGGCTGTCCCCATACGGCAATTCGTGAGGATGCCTCTATGAACATAGCTGCTATATCTTCACTGGAAAAACGATATCCTGATCTGGAGCTTTTATTTGTTGAAAGTGGGGGAGATAACTTAGCTTCAACCTTTAGCCCCGAGCTAGTTGACCTAACAATCTACGTTATAGATGTTGCCGCTGGAGATAAAATTCCGCGCAAAGGTGGTCCTGGCATTACCAAATCAGATCTGCTGGTGATCAACAAAATAGATCTTGCTCCCTATGTTGGAGCTGATCTCTCTGTAATGGAAAAAGACTCCAAATTGATGAGACCATTAAAGCCATTTGTCTTTACTAACCTCAAATCCCTCTTGGGTCTTAATGTAGTCATTCAATTTATTGAATCTCACTTAGTACCTAAAAATTCTTAAAAAAGATGGTAGAATAATTGATTGCAGCAATTCTTAGCAAAAATCAAACAAATATGGCACTTACTCAAGAAAAAAAACAAGAACTAATTAGTCAATACCAAAAGCACGAAACAGATACAGGCTCATCTGAGCTTCAGGTAGCCCTTTTAACTGAAAGAATTAATCAGCTCTCTCAACACTTACAAGCCAACCCCAAAGACCACTCCTCACGTCGTGGACTCTTGAAGCTAATTGCACAGAGAAAATCTCTTCTAGCTTATATACAAAAAGATTCTCAAGAGCGTTACCAAACTATTATTGGTCGTCTCGGTATTCGCCGCTAGATTATTAACTATGTCCTCACCAAGTACTGGAGATAAGCCCCTCCCTTTTGAGCCCAAGCAGAAAAAGAAAAAGACAGCAAAAAAGCCCAATCCAACAGTTCAAAAAACAAGAGAGGGCATTCCAGAACAAGTCACCCAAAGAATGGTTAGAAGAATGGCTATCTTTAGCGGAGTTCCTACTGTTTTAGGAATGTCTTCCTTCTTTATTTCTTATCTGCTTGTCAAAGCGGGAATAAAACTTCCACCCTATATAGTATTAACATTGAGCTTAGGTTTATTCGGACTAGGTGTGATTGGATTGACCTATGGAATACTCTCTTCCTCTTGGGAGGAAAATAGAGCTGGCAGTATTGTTGGTTGGTCAGACTTTAAGCTCAACTTTAGCCGAATGTCTAAAGCTTTGCGTTCTGGGAATAAAGAAAAAGACTTCAGCGAAACTTAAAAGCCTTGCTTTAATAGAAGTAAGAACTCAGAAAAAATAGGAAATCTCACTATCATGATCGTTGTGATGAAAGTCGGCACCCCTGAGGCCGAAATCGAAAAAGTTAGTCAGGAACTGAGTGGGTGGGGACTCTCGCCCGAGAAAATAGTAGGTAAACATAAGGTGGTGATTGGCTTGGTTGGGGAAACTGCTGCTCTCGATCCACTGAGAATACAGGAATTGAGCCCTTGCATTGAGCATGTTTTATCTGTCGAGAAACCATTCAAGCGAGTTAGCTTAGAATATCGCCAAGGTGAAACTACAGATGTCAATATTCCTACTCCCAATGGAATAGTCACAATTGGGCGCAATCATCCTGTAGTCGTAGTTGCCGGGCCTTGTTCAGTTGAAAACGAAGAAATGATCATCGAAACAGCCTTAAGAGTCAAAGCTGCAGGTGCTCGTTTTCTTCGCGGTGGCGCTTACAAACCCAGAACTTCACCCTACGCTTTTCAAGGACATGGAGAAAGTGCTTTAGAGCTTCTTGCTGCAGCAAGAGAAGCTAGTGGTCTTGGTATTATCACCGAAGTGATGGATTCACCTGATATTGCCAAAATCGCCGAGGTGGCTGATGTCCTGCAAGTAGGAGCGCGCAATATGCAGAATTTCTCTCTACTGAAAAAAATTGGCGCGCAGGACAAGCCAGTACTGCTAAAAAGAGGTATGTCAGCCACAATTGAAGAATGGTTGATGGCGGCTGAATATATCTTGGCAGCTGGTAACCCCAATGTGATTCTCTGTGAAAGGGGATTGCGTGGTTTTGATCGCCAATATGCCCGCAATACTTTAGATCTTTCTGTTCTGCCTGTACTACGCACATTGACCCATCTACCGGTCATGATAGATCCTAGTCATGGCACAGGAAGATCCGAATATGTCCCATCTATGGCTATGGCATCTATTGCTGCTGGTACTGATTCTCTAATGATTGAAGTTCATCCTAACCCGGCTAAAGCTCTTTCTGATGGACCACAATCTCTCACTCCAGACCATTTTGATCGTCTAATGCAAGAGCTTTCAGTTATCGGTAAAGCCGTAGGAAGATGGGAACTACCAACTGCAGCTTTAGTTTAGTTCAAGTAATCATAACAAGAGAGTGGGAAATTATCTTGCTTTCTTGTTCTCAAGATTTAATATAAGGCAGCACCCAGATTCGAACTGGGGGATAAAGGTTTTGCAGACCTCTGCCTTACCACTTGGCTATGCTGCCGCCTCAAAACTTTTCTAATTTTAGCATGATATGACTAAAAATCATTTCCATTTTGCTCAAACCTAGAGTAAATTTGAGATAAGGAGTATGACGAAAATTTAAGCAAATGAAAAAACCTCATTTTACTCAACTAGCTCTAGTTGCTTCTAGCGGTCTTTTTCTGATTACTAGAGGCTTAGCTGGTTTTCTATTTGATAAAACTTTGGAAATGAGTCAACTTAGCGAGGAACTTTTGCGGGGTGAGCGTCTTCCCTTGCTTAACACTTCGATTGATAATATTGACCGTTCATAGTGGACAGTATGTAATAAATCACAATGCTATATTAAACAATAGAAGTGATAATGACCCAAGCCCGAAAAGCATATTATTGTGCTAATTGTAGATTACTCTCTAGCTCTTTAAAAAATTTAGAGATTTTTATCTTATAGTAATTAAGATGTACATGAGCTATGTTGTGAAGGACTCAGAAATTCTCATCCCTATTAAAAGCGAAGCGGACTACTTGACATCCGAGTTTTTCATGAGTCGTCGCCTCGATATGATTCAAGAGCTATGGGAGTTAGTGATTCTCGGTGAATGTGGATCAGAGCTAGTAGAGCTCTTAAGAGATATGCGCAATATGTCCTCGCCAGAAGGACAGGCAACTGGTGAATCCCAATCCTCAATCATCAAGGTAGTTGAAAAATTAGATCTCAATGATGCTATCAAGGCAGTTAGGGCCTTTGCTTTATATTTTCAGTTAATCAATATTGTCGAGCAACATTACGAACAACGCGAACAATTGTTGCTTCGCAAAGCTTCTTATCAAGAATATGAAATTCAACAATCTAAAGAGCACAAATATCCTAAATATGTTAAAAAAGGGGAAATAAGTTCTGAGGATGAAATTTTAAAAGCTGGCAATTTCCCCTGGTTATTTGCCTATCTCAAGCGTCTCAATGTGCCGCCTCAGATGATCGAAAGGCTTATTCAAAATTTGGATATATCCTTAGTTTTTACAGCTCACCCTACTGAGATAGTGCGCGATACTATCCGCAAAAAGCAAAGGCGCATAGCTAATATACTCAGACAGATAGATAAAGCCGAAGAATCAAATGACAATTTAGGCTTAGAGAGTTCATGGGAAGTAGATGAAGCCAAAACCAAGCTGATGGAGGAGATTCGACTTTGTTGGAGAACCGATGAGCTGCATCAATTTAAGCCCACAGTTCTCGATGAAGTAGAATATACCCTTCACTATTTTGACGAAGTACTCTTTGAGGCAATGCCGACCCTCTCGGATCGCCTCAAACAATCCTTAAACGATGTTTTTCCAGAAATACGCCCTCCCAAAAACAATTTTTGTTATTTTGGCTCCTGGGTTGGAGGAGATCGCGATGGCAATCCCTCGGTCACTCCTGAGGTGACTTGGCAGACTGCCAGATATCAGCGAGATTTAGTCATTGGTAAATATATTCAATCTATAAAAGAGTTGACAGAACTGCTAAGTTTATCTTTGCATTGGACAAACGTCTCAGATAAAGTTCTTGAATCTTTAGAAGAAGATAAACAGAAGATGCCGGAGATTTACAACAAATACTCTATACGCTACCGGCAAGAGCCTTATAGATTAAAGCTCAACTATATTCAAACCCGTCTGGAAAATACTCGCAAGCGCAATGGTATTGTAGTTAGTCCCGAAGAAAGAAAAAGATTTTCCCAAGCCCCCAAGGTAGTTAACTATTACCAAACAGGACAGGATTTTCTCAAAGAACTAAAACTAATACGCGATAGTCTAGCTGATACCGGCTTAAACTGCAAAGAAGTAGACAAGCTGATAGCTCAAGTCGAAATTTATGGTTTTAATCTCACTAGACTTGATTTCCGTCAAGAATCTTCGCGCCATGCTGATACCTTAACTGAGATTGCCCAATATCTACAATTACTGCCTAAACCTTACAAGGAACTTACAGAAGAGGAGAAGGTTGCCTGGTTAGTTAAGGAACTACAGACAAGAAGACCTTTGATTCCCCATGAGATACCTTTTAGTGAAAAAAGCCAAGAAGCGATCAAAACATTTTTGATCCTCAGAGAACTTCAATTGGAGTTTGGAATCGATTTATGTCATACCTATATCATCAGTATGACCAATGATGCCAGTGATGTATTGGAGGTGCTGCTGTTAGCCAAAGAAGCAGGACTCTATGAACCAAGCACAGGAATGGCTTCTATCAGGATTGTTCCGCTATTTGAGACAGTTGAAGATCTCCAAAATGCGCCAGAGATAATGGAGAGCCTGTTTAAGCTCAATCTCTATAGAACCGCAATCATGGGTAATCCTGAAACATCGGCTCTTCAGCCTACAAATCTTCAAGAGATTATGGTAGGTTATTCCGACAGCAATAAAGATTCTGGCTTTTTAAGCAGTAACTGGGAAATCCATAAAGCGCAAAAAGCGCTTGAAAATGTAGCTAAATCTTACAATATTAACCTACGCCTTTTTCACGGTCGTGGTGGCTCAGTTGGACGTGGGGGTGGTCCTGCATATCAGGCTATTCTTGCTCAACCTTCTTCTACAATCAACGGCAGAATTAGAATTACTGAACAAGGAGAAGTACTTGCCTCTAAATACAACTTACCTGAACTAGCTCTTTATAATCTAGAAACAATTGTCTCAGCAGTTGTGCAAGCTAGTTTACTTGGCAGCGGTTTTGATGATATCAGACCTTGGCAGCAGATTATGGAAGAGCTCTCCAATCTCTCTAGGCAGGCCTATCGCAATTTGGTTTATGAGGATAGCGATTTTCTCGATTTCTTTTTAACCATCACCCCTATTTCTGAAATTAGTCAACTGCAGATTAGCTCTCGTCCTGCTAGAAGAAAAAATGGGCAGCAAGATATCAGTACGCTTCGTGCTATCCCCTGGGTCTTTAGCTGGACACAGACCCGTTTTCTATTACCTTCTTGGTATGGTGTTGGCACAGCATTAGAAAGCTTTATTAACCAAAGACCTCAAGAAAATCTGGATCTTTTGCGCTATTTTTATCGCAAATGGCCTTTCTTCAAGATGGTAATTTCAAAAGTGGAAATGACTCTTTCTAAAGTGGATATGCAAATAGCCCATCAATATGTCAAAGAGTTGTCCCACCGCGATGATCATCAGCGTTTTGAAAAACTTTTTGGCAGGATTACTGATGAATATCTTAAAACCAAGGAGATGGTCTTAAAGATAACTGAAAATGAAAAGCTGCTTGATGGAGATCTTGCTCTGCAAAGATCTGTCCAACTGCGCAATAAAAATATAGTTCCTCTGGGCTTTTTACAGATTTCTCTAGTTAAATTACTACGGCAATATACCAATAAATCTAAAGCTGAGGTTGTTCATTTTCGTTATTCAAAAGAGGAACTTCTAAGAGGAGCTCTGCTGACTATCAATGGTATTGCAGCTGGTATGAGAAATACAGGTTAAGCAAAATTTCTCAAGTTTCTCTTTTTGATTGGCTTAGCTGGATTTCCTGCATAGATAGTCATTGGTTCTAAGGATGAACAGGCTACCGAGCCAAGGCAAAGTACGGCGCCTTGGCCTATTGTCACGCCTGGGCCAATAATAGTTCCAGCTGCTAACCAGCTATCTTTTTTGACTTGAATAGGCGCAGTGATCAACGAGAAACTCGGATCACTCCAATCATGATTACCAGTACAAAAATAGACTTTTTGTGAGACACATACCTGGCTTTCTATGGCGATTGGGGCAAGATTATCGATCCAAACTCCCTCACCAAGCCAGACATGATCCCCAATTGATAATCTCCATGGGAATTTTATTCGCACCCCCGGTTTAATTCTCACTCCTTGTCCTATCTTGGCACCAAATAAGCGCAAAATTGCAACTTTCAAAGCAGAAAAAGGAAGCCAATAACTACTAAATAAAGCCTGCCCTAACCCATACCACAATACCTGGCGCACCAATCCAGCTCCAATTGTATAATTCTTGGCTTTATAAAGTTCTAAATGCATTGATTTATTTTGTTTGTTTTGTTTGAAAATGCAATAAATATTAGCAATGACTTTAATCTGAAATTATTGTCTCTAAAGTGTTATAGCTTTTAAAACAGCAACTTTGTTCTCTGTATAATTGCATATTTATATCCACAATTTATTACTAAAACATTATAACTTACGCAATATTACGGTTAGTTTATGAAGTCTTATGTAGCAGGATCAAACATGTAAATAAAAAACGACAAAATTCCGAATATTTTTTCGGAAAAAGTCAAAAATTATGAGAGGTTTCTCGATGGTTAGTAATTCTCCCAACAGTCAAGTTGCTCCTGCGCTTTCAACAACAACTTCCTTTAGCAACATTGATGAATTTATGGGTCCATTTTCCAGTTGGGCAAATCTCAAGACTCTATATGGTGCCAAAGGCGATGGGATCACAGATGATACCCAGGCAATCCAAAATGCGCTCAATGATCTGGGCAAAAGCGGCAAACCTAGTGTTCTATACCTTGGTGCTGGCACATACAAAATAACCCAAACTCTCAACCTCACTCAAGCGCGTAACGTCTCTATTATTGGCGCTTCCCCAGATTCGGTGAATATTAGCTGGGCTGGGAGTACTGGTGGAACCATGCTGAATTTTCAAAATTCCGCCAGCACCGCTTTAGAGAGAATATCTTTTAACGGTAATAATATTGCTGGCACAGGGCTTTCTTTGCAGTGGAACGGACAGGGAAATTATTTTCCAAGCACTCATCACATCTCTGATGATGTATTTCAGAATATGCAGTTTGGTATTACTGGTGGTGCTTTGGGAAAAGGCTACCAAGATACAGCTTCAGAAGTGAGTATAGAGCGTTCCAAGTTTATTAATGATTCTAGTGCCGGTGTCTACTTAGACGATTGGAACACTGTAGATTGGTGGATTAGGGATTCTCTATTTCAAAATAACTACAATGGTGTCAGTTGTGATGCTGGTGGTTTCCATGTCTATAACTCAGTTTTCTTGAACTCAAAAGATGGAGACATTTACGCAGCCAATAATGGTTATATGGGACTGCGTAATAACTATTCATCAGGATCACCTTACTTTTATTATGGAGATGGTCCTACTAGTGCAAACCTAATCTCTGATATTCAAAATAATGCAATTTTGAATTCCTCAGGGACTGCTATCACAATTTTGAATCCTGGACCTGCATCACTTTTAGGTAATACTATCCAAAATGCTTCTGGTAATACTAAGCCAGCGGTTTATTTTGGGGCAAACGTAGCTAATAATGTCACAGCAATCGGCAATACCTTCACCGTAGCAAATCCTATCAATATAAAATCCGGGACTAGCAGCTACCTTAACTTCAATAACACCACCGTCAGTGGCTCTACCATCAATATCGCCCAACCAACTTTAGCAGCAACACCGCAACAGTCACACTCCCCAGTGATTGAAGTTACCAGTTTTACTGGATCTGCTATACAAAATGCAATTAACCAAGCTGTCCAACAATATTCAGGACAAAGACCAATTGTCCATTTGCGCTCAGGTGCCTACGCGGTTTCTTCAACTATAGTCATTCCAGCCAATAGCGATGTTCGTTTATTAGGTGATACAGGTAATAAACCTTTCAATCCAACTTCAACTTCAGGTTCTTCAACCCTAACTGGAAACAATTTAGCAGGACCAGTCTTAGAAATAGATGGACCTTCCCATGCTGTAGTTCAAAATATTGCAATCAATAGCACTGGCAGTACGTTGTCACAAGGGATCTTGGTTAAAGGAGCAGACCAGCCAAGTGGACGCATTCTGATGGATCAGGTGATCACTAACGGTTATGCCAATTCAGGGGCTGGTTTAAATGTGCAAGGACTTGATTACACAGTAATTGATGGTATTAATGATCAATTTCAAGGCGCCCAAGGCGTCAATGTCATAGGTGGGGCCAGAGCCCAATCCGGCCTTTCTACTACCGCCAGAGTTAGCCTAGTAGGAGGCTTTACAGGTCCATCTTTTAATGTAGATAAAGGTGGTAATCTTTTGGTCGAGGACAACTGGTATGAAAACGGAGTCACTAGATATCCAGTTCTCAATCTGACTGGTTCAGGTTATCTCACTCTTGATAATGTAAAACTAGCCTTTACCGGAAGTGCTGCTGCTAGTACGCCAAATATGAATGTCAACAACTTTACTGGAAGGCTTACCATTAATGGTGGCTTATTTTCTGGAGTATCTTTAAAAATTACTGGTAGTAATCCAGCGACAAATGTACTAGCAAATAATTCGCTTTTTAATGCCCAAAATGGTTATTCTGCTTCAATATCCAACTCTGCCAGCAAAGGGCAGATTTCCTTACAGGGAAACTGGTTAAACGGGCAAAAATACTCCAACTTGGGATCTACCAACTCCACCTGGCTCAATTCAATGTTCTCTCAAATTCTCCAAGGTACTAATAATCCTCTAGTTGATCGTTCAACAGCAGTTCCCACTGGCGCAACAGATCTAGTGCTCCAGGGAATAGGTATGGAAAATATCACTAGTGGTGTTTCTATAACCAACTGAATTTCAAGCTAAATTACTGATTTTATATATACTCTGCCTATACTGCAGAGTATTTTTTTAGAGTCAAAAATTTTAATTTTAATCTTCTAAATATTTCTCTTAAGAGAAGACCTAATCTTATAATAAATAAAATATAGGTAGTTTTTTTTAAGCTTAAATTAAATATTTGTGTATTGATACTAGAGAAATGTTTTGAGCTATATATTTAAATAATTTATTTAAAAACTAAACAATCAGGAGGAATGCCTCCACTGAGCATCCAATAATAAACCTTGCTCATATCTTTAGCAATCTCTTGCCAAGAATACTTATTTTTCACTAAAATTCTCCCTTTGCTTCCCATTAGTTTGCGCTCACTATCACTGAGCTCTAAAGCGCTGACCATTGCCTCTTTGAGCGCCGGCAAGTTATCTTCAACCCACCATCCACATTCATAGTTTGCTAAATCTTGCCAGGGTGTTTTTTTTGTGGTAATAACAGGAACCTGGTAAGAAAGAGCTTCGGCAATAGCAATACCGAAATTTTCCGAATGTGATGGGAGTATAAAAAGCTCTGCATTAGCTAAAGCAGCTGCTTTATAATCACCTGAGAGCATTCCTGTAAAGGTAATATTCTGTTGCAACCCCAATTGAGTTATCATTTTCTCTAGTTTTCTTTGGAAATTATTTAAATCCGAACCAGCTAATATAAGATGCCAATCAGGAAAATATTCTTTAAGCTCTCTCCAAAGAAAAATTAAATTATCTACTCCTTTTTTAGGATGAATTCTAGAGAGAAACAAGAGCCATTTTTTGCTCTTGAGTTCAGGAAAAGTATTCTCTAGTATTTCTCTTGGTGGTAATTTACTAAGATCTGGTAGTAATATTCCATTGGGAATCAAGGCTACTGGTTGACGAAAATTAAGCTTGCGAATTGATTTTAATTCTTCCTCTGAAGTAGCATGTAAAACCGAAGCTTGTGATAGATTTTTATGTTCATATAGCAGCCAAGCTGGCAGTTTTTTGAACCAGCTATTACTCAAGGACCAAGACTCTAGCATCCCTCGAGGTGAAGTTAACAATGGCAGATTATTGTTAAAGGCTGCTTGGCGAGCATATAAATTAGGAAATAGCCAGAGTCCATGGTTGTGTATTATATCTAACTCACTTGAGGCTATCTGCTGCAAACTGGAATTAGCAAAGGGGTGAAATCCATAGAAGTACTGAGATGGTTTATCAGCTAGATAACTGTGGATCTTCACATTATTTGTAGTAAGTTGTATTCCTCTATTTGGGTAATCAAGGGTGAATAGATGAGAATCAATTCCTTCCCAAAATAAATACTCAGCTAGTTGAGTAACAGAATAAGGAGGTCCCCCAAAATCATGATTGATACTAGCTATTACTTGACAAATACGCATAAGATGGTCTTTAAATAAGTTGAAAACTTTTAAAAAAGATGATTAGCTAGGATTTGCTTGAAAGTTTCAAAGCTATATTTGGCAATCAACATAGCTCGCAAAAGCTCACTTTGGTAAATTAATTTATGAGGATGATTACCTTGTAAAATTTGTATTAATGTTTCGGCAATTTCCTGTATATTATTAGGATCGACTAATACTCCAAGTTCACCCTGACAGAGCGCATCAACTGCTCCATCTTGGTTTCCGGCCAAGGTGGGTTTACCACAGGCTAATGCTTCAAGATAAACAATGCCAAATCCTTCTGCCTGACTGGGCATCGCAAAGACATCACAGAGATTGTAATAGCTACAAAGTTCATCATCAGGTATAAAACCAGCTAAAGTGACCCGATTTTCCAATTTAAGCTGGGCAATCAAACCTTCAAGGCGGAGGCGGTCATCCCCTTTACCAACAAGAATATAGTGAACATCTGCAATCACAGAGCTTATCTGTGGTAGAGCTTGTAGTATCTGATCATAACCTTTATATCTATCTGCCCCAACTAATCTGCTGACTGTCAAAATAACTGGCTGTTCTGGTTTTAGTCTATATTTTTGCAGTAAATATTGTGGCTTAGACGCAATTTGGAACTTTTGCGTGTTCACAGTATTGGGTAAAATAGAGATTTTTTCAGGACTAATATTGTGCTGTTGTAAGATGCGCTCTCGGGTATACTCACTGACAGAGAGAATACGTTGAGCTCCAGATAAGCCTTTTAAGAGAGAGGGATTAGAAATATTCCAAGCATCAATGCCATGGACTACAACCCAATAGGGTATTTTTAATAATCGATTGAGATAATATGCTATGGGAGAAAAATTAATATGGGTAGAAATTATCAAATTGGGCCTGTTGTAAATTGCATACTTGATCAATTGAGCAGAAAATATATAAGTTCTCACCTGTTTAGGCCAATCTCCAGCAAAATGAAAATTGATATTTTCTGAGAAATCATAATCTGCTGGTAGATTATTGTCGTGCTTCAAAAAAACCTCATACTCAATTTGGGGATATAGCTCTTCTAAGGCCTCTAGTAAAAATGTAGAATAAACTTGAATACCCCCTGTGAATTGAAATATATCAGGAAACCAAAGATGTATTTTTTTCAAGATTTAGATCCTTTAGAATTGCCACTTAGTAACCTGAAAATCAAATATATGGTTAAAATAAATGGAAACAAACTACCTACTATCAATGAAAAATTTGATTCTTGATCAATCAGTTTAAATATAATCGTTGAACCTATAACAACTTCAAATGAATTCATATTAGGTGAATTTAATTTAAGATCAACAATGGCCAAAAAAGCTCCCAGTAATGGCATACCAAATAAAACACCAAGCTCTCCAAAATTTGCATACAGCTCAACTAGCCAGGGCAAATTTAGAGAAGTTACATAATCATTTTGATTCAAATAACCATAACGTCTACCAAAAACATTACCTGTATTTTCAGTTGGTTTGTCTGGCCAGATAGCCCGAGGTATAAAACTTGTAAAAAGATTAAGATAAGTTTCTCCACCCCAGTAAGGTATGGGTTTTGGAGTATCCTCCATAACCTTAGAAAAAAGGACAATATAGGCAGTTCTATTAATTGCTGAATCAGTAGAAGAGGTATAATTATCCTCTTGTTGTTCCGTTTCATCAGAAGAATATCTTTTAATAGCAAGATCTACAAATAGCTGCGCCTTTTCAATAGGATTAGATTGACTATAATCACCTCCCCAAACTAAAGAGCGATATTCTCCTTTGATTGAATTAAATGTCAAAAAAAATAATAGAGAAGCAATAATTAAACCTATAGGTAATCTCTTGCGCTGATACCAGATAATTAGAAGAATATATAATCCTAAGAATAAAACTTGGGCTAAAGCTCCACTGGTAAAGCGCTTAAGAAATTCCAATAAAAAGCAGATAATTATAAATAGTTTGAGAGAATTTGAACGCAATTGGTTATTTGACCACAGAATGAAAAACATACCATAAGCTATGTAGCCAACTGGTTCTAATATTTGTCCAACTGATGGAACTTGCTGCAAGAAAGGAATATAAAAATAAGACAGGTGTAGCAGAAGAAATATTATCAATATATTGAACAATCTTTGAGTTGTGTATGGATAAGGAAAATTAATTGGCCTTATGTTTTTTATAGCAAATATTTTGATTATAAAGAAAACCAAATTCATTTCTAATATTCCTAGAAACACCAAAGATAAGGAATCTTTTGTCACTGCCAATATAGAGTATTGATTAGGATTTTTTATTCCGGTCAATAATATTGGCAAGCCAAAGCTAAAAGCATAAAATATACCAATTAATGGAAAAAAGGGAATGGGTTCTCGTCTAGAATTAACTAAATATAGCAAACTAGGCAGCATTCCTAGCCAAATTATACCCATGGCTAAATATGCTTTTTCCCAAGAGATTGCTACTGGCAATTTATTCAATAAATATAGGCTGTATCCCATTAAAATTAAAAATAAACAATAGGCTAATTTTTTAAAATATAATTCATCATCTAACTGAATATTTGAACGAGTATTATTCATTGATGTGGACATATGACAATCAAACCTTGATTAACAAAAAATTCAGCAGGAGCAAAATCCGTAAAATACTTGAATTGCGCATGTTTTTCCTGTGCAAAATCCAGTAATATATCTTCTGCTAAGCGCATATCTCCACCTGAGATATAATCCTTATCCGAATTATCCAAATAAACAATGCCACCAGGTTTTAAAAGCTTAATTGCACTTGCCATACATTTGCTACGATAACTACCATCAACTATAATCAAATCAAAACCAATATTATCTTGTGACATAAATGAATAATAATCTTTTTCATCATTGCAATATTGATAGTGAATGTTATTTAAATTGTGTTTTTCAATTATTGATTTTACTTTTTCATACCATATTTCATTATTTTCTACAGAACAAACATAACCAGCATATTTGGCATACCATATAGTAGACATTCCCGAACCAAACTCTAAAACTCTACTATTTTTAGAGAGAAAATTTTTGAAAATTCCTATGCTTGTGTAAGATATCCAAGGCAGAATTGGTCGATAGCCACACAGACGAGCGATACCCGAAAAAATGGATAATGGCGCATGAAGTACAATATTATTTATTCCGACAAAATTTCCTTTTTCATCATGTAGCCTTGATTTTCTTAACGATAAAATATTACCACTATAAAGTTTTCTAAGCATAATTTATCTACCAATTAATAATTTCTCTAGCTGAGGCAATACATCAGAAAAAACTGACTCATAATTGTATTTTTCTTCAAAGGCTCTTCTAGCTGCCCAAGACATTGAATGGTATTGCTCAAGGTCACTAAAAATATTTTTGACTGCCATAGCAATAGAATTAGGATTATCAGGATCAGCAAAACTAATCCAAGATTCTTGCTCAAGATATTTTCGGTAATTAGGCATATCACTAACGATAACCGGTAGACCACACGCTGCATACTCATATATTTTGTTTGATGCTGTAGCCATGGTTTCGTAATTTAAGCCAATTTTTTTATAAAGGCACACACCAATTGAGGCTTGTTGGGTATGACTAGTTAGCTCTTTATAGGGTACTGAATTAAAATATTTAACCCGCTTATTTGGGCTGAAATTCTCCTTTTGTTTTAATGGACCAATTAATTTTAAGCTTATAGAATCATCAAGGTAATTTAGAGATTCCAGAAGTTCACCTAGAGAATTTTGTCTGGAGATGGCCCCTTGAAGAAGTATTTCTTTATGAGAAAATCTTTTAGCTATGAGATTATCAAAATTTTCATTTCTTTGGAGAAAAGCTCGGTACGGGACAAAAAGCTAGAAAATGGTTGCAAAGATTACAGGAAAAGGGTTTGATAGAAAGTTATCAGACATCCAACAAAACCCTTAGATATAATGAACCAACTTAACCTATTACG
>Ga0194055_10000476_pt1 | contig 32322 bp, 28 predicted proteins | sample SepL449m_MetaG_FD_155482 | JGI IMG/M metagenome (GOLD analysis project Ga0194055, IMG submission 155482) | Anoxic zone freshwater microbial communities from boreal shield lake in IISD Experimental Lakes Area, Ontario, Canada - Sep2016-L442-9m | ecosystem: Environmental > Aquatic > Freshwater >... | reverse complement strand
GGGTGCATTTGAATATTTTTATAAAATCCAATCAAATTGGAGTTTAAATCACTGGCATAAATCTTTCCTGTAAGTTTGATTTTGCCAGCGTTGATATACGTCAATAAACCGAGAAGTACACTTCCGCCTCCAAGGAATGGTTCGTGGTAGTTTTTCATTTTTGTAGGAAATAGCGACAAAACCTCATCGAGAATTTGTGTCTTTCCTCCAACCCATTTTAATAATGGTTTTGGTATTGGTATTGGTGTGGATGCGGATGTGTTCATTTGGATAATAATATGATTTATATATTATTATCGGATTCAATTTTATATAGTAATTAGCTGCATTATATAGTATATATCGTATATTGTATATCGTATATTGTATATCGTATATTGTGTGTCGTATATTGTGTGTCGTATATCACTTCAAAATATTGTATAACTTGAATTTATACAAAGCATATGCCAACAACGAAACCAACGCTGTAAAGCTTGTATAATAGCACCATATACTACCTTTAGAATCCGTTGTTAGTCCGTAATAAAATCCGAATGCAGGCATTATACTTAATGCTATTATAATCTTATATGACATATCCCATAATACAAATATTGGTACCGCTATTATAATTAACCATAGCGTATACGCCTGGTATTTAGTTACTTCGTATTTAGATAACCACCAATCAAGATGTCCTTCAGGTGTAACTATTGTACAGTGTTTTGTAAGGTTCCCATAAAAGTATTGTAATAACACAACTGCGGATAAAATAGAATATAATACAATAAATAATTTACGATTTATGCTACAATTTGCCCACGGTTTTACAATTAACGAACCTAATGTTGCACACAATGGTTGAATTGTTAATATAAAGGGAACAAGTGTAAATGTTATTATTTTATTAGCTGTTGTACAGGATTTACGCGGGTTTGTAAGCCATAGCAAAAGTTCTGCAAATTGCATTCCGCACCAACCTACCAGCATTATTGCTATCCATTTAAAATGCGGGATATTTGAACGAAATAATAGGATGATTGCTATTAATGAATAAAGCGATGTTTTCGCACTAGATTCAACGCTGTAACACATTACTATTATATGTTATATGTTATATGTTATATTTTATATAATATATATATAGTTGTATATATTATTTATGAGGATTTATGGCGATTTATGGCGATGTATACCGATTTTGTCTATCAGGAAAATTGATACACAAAATGTTAAATAACGTACATATAGCAACAAAATGAGTCTTCAAAAACGTCTTCAAAAGGAACTTACTGAGCTTACGCGCGATCCGCCAACCAATTGTAGCGGAGGACCCCTCGACGATGATATTATGAAATGGCGCGCAACGATTACCGGTCCCGACGGAAGTCCATACGCCGGTGGTGTATTCTTCCTTGATATTGATTTCCCGACCGACTACCCTTTTAAGCCACCTCTCGTTAAATTTATTACCCCAATTCTTCATCCGAATATTAACTCATCCGGCGGTATCTGTCTCGACATTTTGAAAAATAACTGGAGTGCCGCCCTCACTGTTTCTAAACTACTTCTCAGTATCTCATCCCTCCTCGACGAGCCAAATCCGGATGACCCTCTTGTCCACGACTTGGCGCATCTATACAAAACAAATCGCGCTGAATATACCGCAAAAGTCCGCGCATTTACATTTCACCACGCGGCTTAGTGTGCGTGTGTCGCCAACGATACATCTACAGTATTTCCGCCAATGTTTTTATTTGTGCCTCTGTCAGTTTTTCCGGATATGACACTTTAAATGCCACATTTAGATTTCCGCGTTCTGTGCCACGCTGTATACCCAACTGCGGTATCGTTTTTATTAGACCATCGCGAATAATATTCCCCGTCGAACTATTAAATGCGAATTTTTTACCGTTTAAATGTTCTATCTCAAATGCAAACCCGCAAAGCGCTTCTTTGAGTGATATTTTTTTCTCCATTATAATATCTAGTCCATTTCGTTTAAACGTGGAGTGTTCCTCTACGGTAAGCGTAACCTTGACATCCCCGCGATATTCTGATGCGCCTTCATTGCCGCGATTGCTCAATATGATTACTTCGCCGCTTTCGGCGCCCACCGGTATTGTCACATATTCTATGTGTTTATCTAATTCGTGCGTTCCCTCACTATTCATATTCCAGCGCTCCATCTCTACTGGAACCGTCGATCCTTGGCACGCCTGCTCCAGTGTTATTGTTATATTTACACTTATAAGTGGAGGCTTCTGCTCAGCTCGATTCTGATATCGTGGCGTACGCTCAACATCAGGGTGTGGATGCGGGTGTTGTTGCTGCATCTCTTGATACGGCGGTGGCTGTGGTGGTGGATGATGATAATGACCGCCTATTCCTCCTCCTACACGAATCTGTGGCTCATTAAACATTCCTCCCATCCCCATACCACTCAATATGTCATTAAGCTCGCCCATCATATTTTCATTAAACCCATCCCCGTTTCCACCAGGAGTCGGACCAAATGTGCGTATTATAATTCTTGGACCACCTGGTATACCTCCCATACCGCCCAGCCCTCCCATATTCATAAATCCGCTCATTGGATGATGCTCAGCGCCGCCGCCACCACCGCCACCACCCCCCATAAACATATTAAATATATCCATTGGATTAATTCTTACTCCACCACCACCTCTACCACCAAACCCGCCACCCATACCAGCAAACGGATTATTGCGTGTTATATCATATTTCACCCTCTCATCCGGATCACTCAAAATACTAAATGCCTCTGAAATCTTCTGAAATTTCTCGGTCGATTCTTGACTGTTTCCATTTTTATCTGGATGATTAATAAATGACAATTTCCTGTACGCCTTCTTAATATCATCTTGTGAACATTTTTCATCTACTCCTAATACATCGTAAAATGTTTCCCCTTTCATTTTAAATTTGCGTCAATAAAGATTAGAACAGATTATAAATGAATAATAATAATTATATTATATTAAAGAAACATAAACTTAAATATTTATTAACGAATAATAATAATCCTATTAATTAATAAATTTACTAATTTATATAATTTATATTTATTTTAAGCTATTATAATGTCAAAACCAGAATTAAAATCTCCTATAATTAATGCTCTCGCTGCAACCGACTCGCGTCAACAAACAAATATACCATTTATTAATAAATATCAGCCCCAATATTTTAACCACTTTGAACAACTCGACCCCAATATAGTGCTACTTCTCAATACATTAATCAAAATTAATAATCTAAATCTTCTTCTTATAGGAGACCCAGGGTCGGGTAAAACATCGCTCATTTATGCAATAATACGTGAATACTATAAAAGTAACTATAAGTCCGACAATATACTTGTCTTAAATAGCCTAAAGGACCAGGGTATATCTTATTATCGCAACGATTTGAAAATATTTTGCCAGACATCTTCTCTTATTCCTGGATTCAAAAAAATCGTCCTTTTGGATGATATCGATATTATCAACGAACAAAGTCAGCAAGTATTTCGCAACTGTATGGACAAATATAGTCACAAGGTTCATTTCATTTCGTCTTGTACAAACGTTCAAAAGGTAATAGACAGCTTACAATCACGAAATATTATCATTAAAATGAATCAAGTCGAAGATATATGTCTCGACAAAATAATGAAAAAGATTGTCGCCCACGAAAATATAACCATTGACAACGATGCACAAAAGTTTATTCTAAATATTTCCAATCTCTCTATACGAATCTTAATTAACTATCTAGAGAAGAGTAAGATTCTAAATACACGTATTGACCTCCCTATAGCGAAACAATTATGTACCAATATAAGTTTTCATATATTTGAAGAATATACTACCAATCTCACAAATAAAGAGTTGAATACTTGTATTAAAATTCTTTATTCTTTATACGACCAGGGATACTCTGTTATGGATATTCTTGACAACTATTTCCTTTTCATCAAGTCAACGCCACTCATCGACGAGACAAACAAATATAAAATTACAAAGATACTTTGTAAATATATGACTATTTTTCATAATATACACGAAGATGAGATTGAATTGGCGCTTTTTACAAATAACCTTGTCGCGCTTTTTTGAATTATTTTTCATTTATTTTTCATTTATTTTTCATTTTTATTATAATAACACGTCTTAGTTCGTAGCTAACAAATATTTAGCTATTTGTGTATTCGATGCCAATACTTGTTTCGGCGACATTCTGACAAACCATCCAAAATTTCGGCGTTGGATTAGCTCAGGTGCAGGTACATATAGCCCAAATGTTTCAGGACATAAGTCTAAATCAATAGTATCGCTCATTAAATCGTCCAAAATGACAGGCGACTCATCCACCTTCTTTGCCCCCACCAGGTCCGGTTTAATTACATTTACCGTCCCACTCGATATCTCGTCGAAGAACCATTTGCTTATCTTGCCTTCAAACTCTGTCTCATTTGTATAATCTTGTGAAACCAACGTCTCTAAATATTCTATATACTTCTTCATAATCGGGTTGTCTTTCTTGCATCCCATTATCTTAGTAGATGGTGCAAATTTTATAACAGATGATGCTATGCTATTAGATACCATCTCTACTACAAATACGCCATCAGCGCCTGTCCCTTGACTTATTCCCAACTCATATAGCGTTTTCAAATTCTGGAAACATATAAATGATGGCGGCAATCTCATACCTCCATATTTATTAAGTAGTTGCGCCATAGCCAACTCACGCATATGTGGGCGAAGTGGATACGCTAATCGGTCGACATTTATACTCCATCCGGGTAATATTTTATTAAATACTTTGTCGTCGATGATACAAATATTAAATGAACTACCGCATTTCTCTATAATACTCCTTATTGTTAAATATAAGTATGGCTGATTCAAATCCGTAGTATTTCTTGAACCGAAATTTTTCCACGAGCGTTCATTGACGTCGTACTCTACGTGAACCCACATAAAAGGCTTCTTTCTATCCATTTTATTGTCATCATTTGCTAAAAATTTATGTATTAAATCATATTCTTCCTTTTCTATATCTTTCGAAATCTTATTGTTGTATTTTGAATACATATACCCTATTATTAAAAGTAGTGAGAGAAGTATTATCTGTTTTCCCGAAATCATATTGAATAATATATATTATATGTATAATAATTTATATGTATAATAATTACCTAGAATATAATTTATTCATTATGAGTCGTATTGCAATGTTTTCTATTTGATGATTCGCCTTTTCAATTCGTAAGTTGATAAAACTCCGAATTGAATCTTTTATTTATTTCCCTCACTATCTCGTCCTGTTTTGCTAATCGATATGCACGTCGCATATCCTCTTCAACCTGAATCGCTGTTTCTCTATCCAGCTTTGTAGTATGTGCCTCTTTGGAATAATTATAATCCAACCTTTCAATATCTCTAAATGTCTGCATATCATTTGTTGATGCATATTTTCTTCTACTTTCGAAATCTTCCGCCGTTACTGGTATTACCGTCTCTGTATGTGCCTTCTTCAAATCCTCATACTGTAATGAGCTAAATAAACCACTAGAATATTCTTGTGGTGCTTCACGCCCCAGTCCATAATATCCGCCGCCGCTGCCACTACTATTTGCCGTCTGTATCTCATTGCGCTGAACAAGCGCCATCTTATTACGCAATGCTGCCTTCTTTCGCTCAATCCTTTCATTCCTTTCCGCCCATGTCCCGCCCATTTCTTGTGACCCATAACCAACTTCATCTGCATATTCTTCATCTTCTTCTTCGTTGCCCGACTTAGCCCCCCTAAACCATTCCTCATACCCGTTATCCTGCTCTTCATCGTGAAGCCGGAATTTCTCGAATTTTTCATTGAACCATTGACTGAAGTTACTAGCATCCATTTTTTGAATCTTCTTATACGCTTCCTCGTGTGTTTTATGATATTCGAGGTCTTCTAAATTCTGCGCTGTCTTCGTTTTATTCTGGTTTAATTCCCTCTCAATAATGGCAGTGTACGAAAATTTGTCTTCCTTATATTTCTTCTCATCGGGAAAACGCACTTTGTATATCTCGTATAATATTTTATACGCTTTGGTAAAAAAGAGAAAATACTCCTTAGGTAGTCGCGATTTGTCGGGATGCATTTGCAGTACAATAACCTTTGCTTGTCTAAGATGCTTTTCATCAAACGTCACCGGAAGTTTGAATAAATTTAGTATATCGGTTAACTCATAATTATTGATGTCTAGGTCTATACTTTCTACAGCGCTTGACATTTGTTAAATATTTTTATAATAAAGTATTGCTAATACTATATTATATTAATTTATTTATATGTTTTTAACTAAAAATTATTAAAAGGTATAAAATTATTGATATTGAATTTTATTTATACCCGATGCAGTATATGTTTGACGTTTACCCCTTTTAAATTGGTAATTTATTTTATTTGATTGTTCCTCTATAAGAGATACGTCGTGGTTGTGCGTATGTTCCTTCTTGTGTTGTATTATTCTAACTTTATTTTTATAAATATATGGTATTATATCCTTCGGTAAGTTATAACCAAAACTTTCGGTAGGTATTCCATTTGATATAATAGAATCTGTTAAAAAATTCTCAGTAATAATATGATAATATTCATACTGTTCGCATTGCAAATTAGTAATTTGTTTAGCGAAAGGTAAATATCTTGCTTGGATAAAATATCTATTATTTATTAAAATAGCGTGGTCTTTAGATAAATATAAATCTCTGTTACAAACATAATTATTTATCTTAGTGTCTTTTAAAATGACATATGGGTTTGTATTTTTATTTTTATAACGTTTAAACTTGACAATTTTTACCATATTACATTTCTTGCCTAAATGGTTAATTAATTTATCTGTTGTTTCTAAATCTTCTATATTAATTTCTCCCTTGGTAGTCAATATTTGGTTCCTTTTAAAAAACACGGGACTGTGTTTGATGGAGACGGAGGTATTTGAGGAGGTGGTATTCTATATTGTATGGTATTGGTTTCGTTATCTATATCTAACATATCCTCTGTAGTTTCCAGACCTAATTCATCTAATACACTCCCATATAAAAATGAGTCGAAATTATCTTTCTCTAGCATTTTATAATCTATATGTATATATGTATATGTATATATGTATATGTATATATGTATATGTATATATATTTATAAAAATTAATAATATATACATATATAGCTAATTGTATGCTCGAGTGTATCGAACAAAAAACCAAGAAATATCGTTCGCGTAGCTCGCCTCCGTATTCGGCAATGGATTGTAAAAATTCATCTAAGAAGGGAAACGATGGCGCAACATATGTGTCAAAGCCCGATAAACGCGGAATATACCGCTGGGTAAAGGGCGTTGGTGTCGCGGTTGGGACCCCTAAAAATAAAACTATAAGACGGAAATCTGGTTCTAAATCCGCCCCCAAAAATAAGATTATTGTCCTAGATATGAAAGAATATGATGCGAAACATAAGGGCGATGATGGTGTGAATGGTGTGAATGGTGCAGATGCTTGGATGAAATCGGCAGATATTAAGTCACCCACTGAGGGAATGATTAGCAAGGATGGTCGTGTATACATCAAGAATAAATGGGTTGCTGCATCTTCCGACAAAGCCGTTCTAAATGGTTTTAGGAAGTTTACTGTCGACTATGCCGCGAAGCATATAAATAAACCTGTGATTTTATATACGCGCGAATATGGGTCCAAATGGCCGGCACGAAATGCCTGGACAAAGGCGGCAGGAAATGCCGATAATACATACTCGCGAATGAAATTTACTCCTAATGGTGATGCAGGAATTATGGGAAGAAAAAATAAATTTGTAAATTGGCTTACTACGCGTTCGCCCCCTATTAAAGAAGGGACTCATTTTTATGTCGATGGGGAAACATTCTTTTGTAATAACAAGGCGCAGCGTACATCGCCATATGATTGCGACCCCGATGAATTCTTAGCTGATGGTTTACAAGTTGACTCTAAAGATAAGCAAACCTTAAGCACCAATCTTATGAATACCGAAGTGTTTGTTAAGGCATAATATTATTTATTTAATTTGTAAATTTATAACTTTTACACGCTGTAAAAAACGCCTCTATATCTGGAATACTTGCTCCAGTGATAGAAGCAATCGGTCCCTCGATCATATCGCGAGCATATGCCAAAAATACAGGAATTCCATTTACCATTTTTTTATGTTTCAGAAAGGCATACAAGTCAAAGCATTCATCCACATTTACCTCAAACATCGTTATATATTCCGGTAGCTCATTGGACTTCATATACGAATAATCCTTGATTTTCTTACACGGTCCACACCAGTCCGCCGTAAACTTAAATATAAGAATTCCTGGGTTATTCATCATAAGTGTAGCAAAGTTTTCCCTTGTCCCGGTGAATTTAAGAATTTTATATCTATCATCAATACGACTTAAAATACCTTCCATCCTATGCTATGTGTTTTGGTATATTATATTAAATATAATAATAGTATTAAAATTATTTTAAGTTATTTTTCATATTTATGATATTTCGTATTTATGATATTTCGTATTTTACGTTTTATATCGTTATTAATATTATAATTTCATATTATTGTATTATTTAGATTAAATACATTATAACGCATTCGAAATGAAAGACATTGAACCTATGTTAGAATATAAACCTTATACCTTTGGTTTACACACTATTTATAATATTTTGGTTTTCATATATCTAATATTTATTGCTCCTTTATATACGTTTCTACATTATGGAGTAAAGACTGAAAAAGAAGCACTACGTTCACTTTCATTACAAAATTTGAATATCGTTGGTTGTCATATACATAAAGTCTCAAAAAGAGAAGTTATTGTGGACAAGAACATAATGTATTTATCCAATCATCTATCGTGGGGTGATTTTTTTATGGACCCTTATATTCTTAATTATAATTGTAAATTTATTTCTTTAACCAAACTTAAAATATTATTACCGTTAGTTTCATTGTTATCAAGTCAAATAAATATGATTATTTTTATAAAAAATATGAAAGACAAAAAAGAAATTGTCAAAAATATGAACGATATTGAAACACGTAGGCATTCCGATACTAACAGAAATATTTCATTTTATCCAGAAGGTATGCGGCGTCCACATAGACCAAATGTATCCGCCGTTTTAAAAAAAGGTTTTATTTATCACTCTTTTGACCATAATCTGCCGTTACAGATTGTTCATACTACAAACAAAGACTATATTATAGATGACGAGAAATTCGAATGTAATAAAGGGATACACGCTTTCACCTATTATGGTCCTAAAATAGACCCGCAAAAATTAAAGACACGATACGAGAAAAAATATAAAAAGAAGTATACAAAAGATGACTATTACGATGATGTATATAAACAATGGTGCAAAATATGGAAGAAAATGGATAAGTACCGTATAGATAGTTATATCGAAAAAGGTATGGCATATGAAGATGCATTTAACAAAATCGAAGAATTATCGAAATCTTCTCCACTTATCGAAGATAAAATTATTAATGGCGATACTCCCATTTCCAATTCATTCATTCTAATACGAAGTGTGTGTTGGGCTATTATATACTATATCATTTTCAAAATAATAGAAAAAGTATTTGCACTATTTGTGTCTTGCTCAAATCAAATAAATAAATCAGGTATTATTACTCCATCTTTTTGTAGCAGATTTTCTTTTTTGAAGAATTTCTTAATTTCTCCCGTATCTCCCGCTTCTTGTGTTACCTAATTAACCTACACTACACATCTGTAAGTTTATTTTTACTATTAATATTGATGGGTCGTGATGTCGCAAATGATTTCATTGTATTTGCTTCACGAACTATATCCTCTAGGGTAGAAATTGTAAGTCTCGGCAGCTCTGCGTGACTCTCCCAAAAATATCTACAGTATGCCCATTTAAATTCATAATCATCTCCATATAAATGTGACAATCTTTGAAGTAACAATATATTTACATTCATCGGTAACAAATTCAAATTTTCCCTTGGTAATACATAACACAACTGTACGATATCCTCAATTGACTGCTGAGGCTTTGGTACAATAAACTGAATACTCATTTGGGGAATATATTTTACCAAATCTTTAAACAGTGGCGCATAATGATAATTATAACACCAACGCCAATCAATGCATCCTTTAATATAATAATAAAATGTCCACTCAAGGCCTTCAAGGTAATTCACGCATATTTGTTTCTTACGTTCATCGGTTATCTCAATATCGAATAACGCTTTATAATATCTATACTCCCAATCGCGCTGAAAAGGATTAATATATTTTTCAATACTTCTCTCTTTCATAGGAAGCAAAAGCAAATCATCCATACATTGAACACCATCTCCTATAACATCGTTTTCCATCAATATTTCATTTTTTGATGACGTGAATTGATTTTTACCATTTCTCCCGTTGAAAGCATTCATCGTGTTTTCAGCCCTCCCAAATCCTGAAGATGTACTTCTGCCATTGCCATTGCCATTGCCAAACCTTTTAGCAAACTTGTCGCGTTTTTTATGTTCATCCATAAGAAGCTCATCCTCTTTATCCGCAATATGTTTTATCATTTTATATAAATTCCCCCACTGTATATTTGTTCCATTTATCAAAAATGTATCCGTCTTTCCAATCGTCTCGCGATATACATTTAGCATCACATCAATACCGACTGTTCTAATATTTAATGCTGGAAAATGTGGCAAAAAATCATTCCCTAATAAAAAACATATGAATATATAATCTTTTATACGATTTGTTGATATTTCGTTCAGTTTGGATTTATCATCATTATTAATATTACTATTGATTTGAACGCCGATTTTATCATATTCTCCCGTGAGTGGCGTTTGTCGTGTTTTCGGAGTCTCACCATAATTGTGAATGTACTTCACAATCGAAGCTGCAAGCTCTGGTATATCAAGCAAGTAATCCGTGTTTGCATCAAGTGTTGAATCTATCGATTTAATAAATTCTGGTGTTTCTCTAAAAAGATACAGATTAGGAGTAATATGTAGATGGTTCAATGTAAGCATAATAAGGTCGGCGTCCAAGCCATACACCAGCGTAACCATATCAGGGGGGTTATGATATTCAGGATATTTACGCATATACTCGAATATCTTATGTTCACCTTCACCTACTTCGGAACTACTAGATACAATAAATTCTGACCCTAACTCCATAGCCTGGTTTTTAGCCATATAATAATTCATAACAGTTTCATTTAACTCCTTCATAAAATCAGTTCCAGGTGTAATCGATGACGTATTCCACGCATCTTTATACGCTTTGCCTTCAAATTCGCGCTGAAGTTGTGCTGTATACCACGACTTATATCTTCTATCTCTCTGTTGACTAAGTTTAGCAACTGGTGCAACTCCATCAAATGCAATAAATACGCGTTTTCTCGGTTTTAGAGATTCGACGTAGAAGTCTATTTTTTTACATACCATATTTATTAATTCTTTCTCATACTCTTTCTTTCTTGTCTTATCATATGTAGGACTGTTTTTTACAGCATCGTATATCAACGAATTACAATCCATATACAAATTATCAATATGTGGGAGTGATAGTAGTTTTTTTATTATTTGGCCATAATCGCGAACAATATGACTGAAATAACTAGGGACACCCATTATGTTGTATTCTGCGCGAGTGTGTAATATTTAATATATATTTATGTTTCTATGTATTTTAAATATATATTCTATTCTATTCTATTCTATTCTATATTATCTATCTGAATGAATAATATATTGTATTATATATATAATATAATACAGTATATAATATATAAAATATGAGTTCGGCCCCAACAACAGCGACAACTGGAACAGGTGGAACAGGTGGAACAGGTGGAACAGGTGGAGGTGGCGCCAGTCAACCAAGACAAAGTTTGGACAGAGAAAATGGCAAGCTTAAACCTAATCCTGATTTATTTAAAAGTATCATTAGTAATTTAAAACCCGCAATTCCTCTATCTGGTGGAAGCATTCTTCAACTACTATCATCTTTATCACCACTTTATCTTTCAGTTTTTTTCATATTATCTAGTATTAGCAACGGCGATTTGAAATGGACAATGTTTTTAGCAGGGTTAATTTTCCTAGTATTTATATTCTCTCTCGCTGCTATGACAACAGATGCTAAGTTTGACAAAACACTCGGCTCGGCATTTTATAAACGTGAATGTAACTTTGTTAGTTTTCCATACGGCTTATCAGACTATACGATACCCAACTTTAATAGCACTGCTTTATCTTTCATTTTCGCCTACATCTATTTACCAATGATTCAATTCGAGAGCTATAATCTCGTTCTACTCTCTATAATAATAGTGATGTTCTTTATCGATGCTGTTACTAAAGTGATGAATGGATGTACACCTATTGTAGGTGTTCTTATGGGTATGGCTGTCGGATGGATTGTCGGATACCTATGGTATCTTATTGTTGCCGGAGCAAATAATAATCTTATCTATTTTAATAACACTAACACCAACCCCATATGCTCTCGGCCAAATAACCAAACATTTAAGTGTAAAGTTTATAAAAATGGTGAGATTATTCACACAATGTAAAATTAATATTTATTCATTTACATATTGAATTTATCAGAATTATGTGCTATCCATTTTTTAAAATCATTCATTGCAACCTCTCGATGAAAACTATTTGTCAATAATTTAATATTATTATATTTTCGCGACAATATCGAAATAAAATTATATACGATATTGCGTGTTATAGCTGTCTGGTATTTAAACATTTCACTCTCTTTAAATAAAGGCTTATTTGTTCTTTTATTAACACTATTATGAAAATCAAAAAAGAACATCTGTAAGTCCTTTTTTGTTTTAATATTATCTCTTTTTACATTTGCCATTATAGCATAAGCGTGTTCTGAACAATCCGGACAAGGTAGATTACCACATATTCTGGTACATAGATTCATAAAATCATTTTTTAATTCGTCAAAATACTGGTCTTTCATTTTATAAGCAAGCGTATGAAATAAATACCACGTTGCATTCCCCCATTCTTTTTTAGTTGCCATATTATAATATAATAATATAAAGACTTTTTATTTTAATAATTATATATAATTTTTATTATGACCGATATTATTATATCTTCCTCACAACAATTTTTCTTTTCAGAATTGGCTAAAATTATGAATAATACACACATAAATACAGACAATTCAAATAAATTGCATAAAAATATTATTATTTCTTCTGATACTATTTCGCCAGCTGATAGTAACGATAATGGCACCGCGAATTGTGATGATTATGAAAACTATTGTCTTATAACCAAGGAAAAGCTTCACCCCAATCATATCACTTTATCTTGTAATCATAAATTCAACTATATACCCATTTATAAAGAGATATCATACCAAAAAAATAAAAATAATACATCATTTGAAATTACTAAACTATTGCAGAGTGAAATAAAATGCCCTTATTGTAGAAGAATTACAAATATGCTTATTCCGTATATTCCATATCCATCCGTAAAACAAATCAAGTATGTAAACTCTCCCGAAGAATTATGTATGCCTGCTACGAAATGTCAGCACGTTTTTCGACGTACACTCAAATGTGATGCTGATGATGCTGCTGCTGCTGATGCTGATGCTGATGATGCTGCTGCTGCTGCTTACAGTGTTGATAATATTGATAACGCTGACAACGACACATCTAGTCAGGATTCTAGTCCAGCTAAATGTAATAGAAATGCATTATATTATCAAGAGGAAAATGTATTATTTTGCGCCCAACATTTTCGACAATATGAAAAACGGATAAAATCTATTGAAGATAAAAAAGCTAAACAACAAGCAAAGTTGCAAGAAAAAAATACAAAACAGTCTTTATTACCTCGTTGTAAAGCGATTATTAAAAGCGGTAAAAATATAGGGAAAGATTGTGACCGTATTATTTCTACAGAGAGTGCGACGTTTTGTAAAATTCACTTATAAGTTCACTAGTAGTAATTTATCCATAATAAATTGTCTAAATTGTCTAAAGATTGGAAAATGTTATTAAAGTAAATAATATAGGATGTGTAATGATGTAAAAACCATTAAACATCGAAAAGATTAAATTTTGAGTAATCAAATAATTACACACTAACGTGTAGTTTATCTTTTGCCGCATTCGATAGTCGCGGTGATTTCTTACTCGATAGGAACTTTCCTTTATCAGGCATTCTATCCCGTATCTCGTCCATATTGATTCGTTGCTTATATTTATAAGGATTCATATTCTCATAAGAAGATGACTCGTGCATAAAGTTGTTATGTTCATCAAAAAATAAACTACCTGAATTATGTAATTTCAAAAATTTAACATAAAACGGTTTATTTATAAATCTTTCCGCTTTGAATTTAGGGTTTTTATTATCCTTGTCATTTTGTAGTTTTGGTAGATAATACGAATATAAATTATCATATACTTTATCTAAAAAGTGTAATAGTCTCAAAAAATGATCGCGATTTTCTTTAAATAATTCTTGTATCCCTATCGGAAATAAAGAGTCATCGTCGGGTTTAGAATCAATATCGCGTAAAAACATTGAATACACCTTTTCAGCTACAGTAAGCATACTAACCGCGATTTCCAGACTTGTTCCAATATTATCTACAAGCTCTTGTATTAAAAATAGTTTTGCCATAGCGTATAGCTCCGCCTGTTTAGGGTTTGGCAAAGTTTTAAAAGGCTCAGATTTATTTAATTCGACTACTAGTTGATTAGTGGTGCTGTCGCGAATCATAACCCCATCTGGTACTATAGGTCCTCGAAAATAAGGGAGAATTTTTTCATAATTATAGTTATAATATATATCGCGTGTATATCCATCATCGAATATACTATGCCTCAAACGTATTAATGGTTTGGTCATTGCATCTATAAGTTCATCGGTAATTGTATTCTCATCCACATATTCAGCAAATTGATAAGATGTTTCTTTACCTTTGAAAACGGAGTAATATAAATGTTTACCAAAACAGCTGATGACCTTTGCTGAAAGTGACGATATTAAAAACAAAAATTCTTTCCCTTTCGATAAAAATTGTGCTATATCTGTTGAATTATCCTGTTTTGAAGGATTTATCATCAAATTACTGTGGTTCGTATTACACGATGACACAAATATATTAAACCGTGTATTGTTCTCTATTGCTAGTGGAAGTATATTATAAAGTAATGATATATTTGTCTCTTTTGAAAGCAGTGATGTATTTGGATATAATCTGAATAACTCTTTTCTAAAATAAGGTAACCCAGTCTTATCCTTATTATATGGTAAAGGCGCGAACAACCCCTGGTGTTCCATTGATGTAAGTGTTTCGGCTGTCACGATATGATGCTCTCTTATATTTATATCATCTTTATCTCCGGAAAATGACCTGTCGTGTGTTAAATGAATTAATTTAAAATATTTGTCGAGTTTATTAATAGATGGCTTTATACATTTGGGCTTTCTAGTATCATTTATATGCTTACATAATTTTTCATAAGCTCTTGTGCGTAATTCTTTTCCTTTATGTGTATCATCGAATAGCTCTTTGTATTTCGGATTTCTCAATATATTATTCAATATTTTGTAATATTCAGGTGAATTTATAGAAACAATTCCACCATAATCTCCAATTTCAATAACTCGCAAATAATGATTTGCTAATCTTTTTTCGTTATCTGTTAAAATACGACCCACAGAACCGTGAGCATCCAATATTAAATTTTGACTCCGGTCTAACTTTGCTGACTCGATGCCTTTCATATTTGGCAGCATCTTCTTTTTAATAAAAGGGTGTGTATTATATCCAAGTACTTGTAAGCTTGTGGGTGGTAAATCTTCTGATTTTATTGTGGGCGACGATATGTACGATAACAGCAGTCCATCCGCATCTCGATGTTCAGAATCAATGGATTCAAATTCTGGCGATAATTCGGGAAGCGGTAAATCGGCAAACTTTGGTACATAATGAGGAATATGATGAGGAGACAATATTACTGGTGTTTTTGGGGTATCCTCTTTAAGTAATGCTAAACGTGCTTCTAAACTGGAATTGTTGTCAACTATGCGTTGACTATGTGGGCTACCTGGGCTAGGTTCGGGCGTTACACCTCCCTTATGTATTCGTATTTGCGGTGAAGAACGTGACTTACGCGAATATTTGTTATGCAGTATTGTAATTTTTCGAGTATTTCTTGTATTTCTTGTATTTCGTTTTTTTCGAGTATTATGTCTATTTCGCCTTTTACGACGCAATGTTATTTTTTTACCCATATTAATATTAATATATAATCTCCTGTATATATTAATATTTTATTAATATTATTTCTAAAAATAAAACGGTATATCTGTTTATATGTTTATATGTTTATCAATATAGTAAACTTTACATTATACCGAAACGTGATATTTTTTATTTTGGATGTCCCCCCTAATTTCGGCAGCTTTTTCCAGAAATCTATCCTTGACCAACGGATTCTTTTTAAGGTCTGCCTTACTTTCGTAGTCTCTCGCTTTTCTATTCTTTATGGTCTCCTCTCTTTTCCTCGCTGAAGATAATAGATGTGCTTTTACGTCTGTTTTACGTTTATGTGTCTTTATTCTAGCCTTCACTTTATCCATATTATCGCGTTCGTCGTATTTGTACATATATTCACGCTGTTTTCTGAAATATCGAACAGGGTTTGCTACTTTGGTTCTATCACTAAAATACATAGCATCTGGATACGTTTTATCTACATCGGGTAATGTATCAGAACGTTCTCCTGTCGCACTATTTACATAATATGGTTTTCCTGTATCAGCGTCTATATATTCCATCCAACCCGGAGGTATAAGTGGTCTATTCCAATATGACAAGTTATTAAATGTATTTACATAAAACACTCTTTCTGTTGCAGGGTCAACCTCTTCAATCCATCCTGTTGGCAATGATTTCATTATATAATTATACTGGTCAAAATCCATTTCAGGGAATATATCATCATAAAATTTTTGTAACCTCTTCTTTTTATATTCCTCTACCATCTCCACAAATTTAGGATAGTTATAAAAACTATCTGGGCCTGTTTTTTGTAAACCCTTGTTACAAAAATCCAACATCATAAATACTCTGTTCAAGTAGATATTAAATAATGGTAGAAATTTATAGTTGTTGTCATATACTTGTAAATATTTTGGATTAGTGTCAATGTACTGTCTTAAATGACTCAATATATTACGTATTTTATCAAATACACGTTTAATATATAATACCTTTTTGTAACAAGTATCATAAAAGTCTTTCATCAAGTAAATTTTTACCATAGTTAAATCGTGATTATCTTGTCTGTTTATATCTGGATTTACTTGCGGGTCTACTAAATAATATGGTGTTCCATCATGCGTAAAGGTTGCGTCATTGAGTGAGAACAGACGAAACACAATTTCTAATGAATATTTATTAAAAAAAGACTCCTTTAACCTATGATAAATCCCTAATTTTTCTAAAAATGATATCATTTTATCTTTATCGTGTTCTGACATATGTGAAGCAAGTCTCATTTTTCTTCCTGAACTATCATTATATAAATCTGTAACTTCGACATACGGTGCTGCATCCATTGATTCGATTTCTAATTTTGTAATAAAATTCAAAAGGTCTGAAATATATTCTTTACCTTTAAGTAATGCGATCATATGGCGTTGTATATGACTACTTTTACGCTGTAATACACGACCTTGATGTGGTGGCATACCTGGGCGGATTGGAGGAGGTTGTATAGGGTGCTGAGGCATACCCATAGGTGGTGGAGATGGAGGATTAGGTACTATTGGTTCATCGTGATATCTTACCGCACAAGAAAATACCATCACATTAAATATCTTATTTTGATTTATAGCTATAGGCAATAATGTGTCAACGAGTCTAACTTTTGTGCTTTTTGTAAAAAAATTACTCCCAGGATATAACTTAAACATTTCTTTTTTATATAAGAATTTATCTGACATATCTTGGTTGTAGTCAACAGGAACAAAGATTCCCATAGATTGAAACTTCTCCATTGATCGAAATGTTATTTTATGGTTATCTATAACATCTTCATCGGGAAAATGTCCTTCAAAAATTCTGTCGTGGGTTATGTCTACAAGCGTTAAGCTATCTTTAGTCGAACAAGCATTTATATCACCAATAATGAAATATTTACATAATTCAGAGTATACATTCTTCCTCATCTGTTTGCCTCTTGTTGTGCTTTCAAACAATATATGATAGTCGGGTTGTCTCATAAGGTCGTTTATTTTTTTAAAAAATGGTCTATACCTCGCACCTACCATTTCGAAAGCACTTCCAAATTCAAGAAGGCGAATATATTTCTTTGCTAGGATTTTTTTATGCGGAGACAATTCATCTCCTATACCTCCGTGTGCTTGAACATATATATATTCATTGTCTTTTTTATGGATATTGTTCATTCCCTTCTCATACATATCAGGTGTTATGTACCGAGGATTAAAAAATGGGTGTCTATTATATCCTATATGTCGGTAAGTAGTATATTTATCGACTAAGTGTAACGGAAACGAGGGTGAAACAATATCATATTCAAATGGTTTCTCACGATGGGGGTCGCTTATCGATGGTCCTAAATTTATGTAAAATAAACGACATCTCTCGATAAATAGTTTAATATGCGGTCTATTGTTATATAAAAGGCGGCTTTCAATTGCGTGTTCAGAGGACATCCCTATACATTCAATTAATCCATCATTTAGGTCTCCCCATATAAGAGCATTCCCGTACAAGTTTTCCAAATTTATTTTCCTCATAATGCCATATAGTTTAGGGGCGAGATTCGAATACCCCTGATTGAAATAGTTAAATGTTCTATTCATTTGTTTTTCGTATGGGAGCAAATCTAAATTATGGCTGCCTGTTTTAATCGTTAAAGGTTGAGGGGGGGATGGTTCAGGTGGTGTTCTAATATCATATTCGTCTAAATCTATCATAGAAGGTGGGTTTGAACCTGGCATCTCCAATGGAATTTTATCTGGTCTTCTTATAAACAAATTTTTAGGTGGATTATATTCGGACGGTTTCGGACTACTGGTAGGGGATAAATGGTATGATTTAAGTAATGCGAATGGGTCAAAATTTGGCACACCAGGAACCAAAGGTAGTAAAGGTTGTTGTTCCTGAACGTGTGATATAGAAGGAATAGAAGAATATAATTCGGGAGTAAGTTTGGGTAAATCAGGTGTATTTTTTTTTTCAACAAGTGTTTTGAGTGAAGTAAGTGTTTTTAGAGGACTATAAAGTGGTGGTGAACTTTTAAATGACCCTTTTTTAGGCGAACGTGATGATGCGGATGCGGATGCGGATGATGTAGTTGCTTTTTTTGGGGGGGATATCTGTGCCTTACTCCAATCTATCTCGCCGCCTCTACGACTTCTTTTATATGTTTTACTTGTTCGCTTTCTAAATAGTTTATTTTTGCACACCTTTATACTATTTTTTTTGCGCTTCATTATATTATAATGATAGTTTTTATTTTAGGACAGAATTATAGTTTATTATATATTAAATTCAATTTTAATATATTAATCCGATTATTCAAAAAATGCCCCAAAAAATACCTATCTAGATTTTTATCAAACACCCTTCACCATAAAATGGGATGCATCAAATACCCCGGCAAGCGGACGCCTTCGCGGTCACCAGCCACAAAACCGGGTATCCAAAAGATGCCCCCAAAATACCTATCCAAGAATTACAACAAACAACATCCACCTATTCTATACCCTTTTTTATATTTTTTACCATTTTATACACATTTTATAAAACCACAGCATAATGGTCGCCACGTGACCACGTCATCGACGCCATCGCAAACCATAAAGGTAACCCCGCGAAATTGGGAGGGCGGACGCCGAAGTGAGTGAAGTGAATCGTTTTTTTCAAATTTAAAATGGAAATTCCAAAAATGGACATTTATAAATGTCCATTTTCCAAAAAAAAGTTTTAGATTTGAAAAAAACATCGACTTCGTCACTCAGAGCATAATGCTCACAATCACTTTTTTAAGTTGAAAAGTTTGTTACGATAAACTTTTTTTATAAAATGGACATATATGTTTAAGGAAAAGGATTTAGGCATTTTTGTTAACATAATATATAAAATGTTAACAAAAATGCCGGGAAAAAATGCCGAAAATTTATGCTGCAAAACGTGTGACTTCGTATGTAGCAAGAAAAGTAACTACGATAAACACCTATTGACACGCAAACATAAAACGTTAACAAAACCAGAATCTGTTAACTTTAGCGCCGAAACCTTATCGTGTCATTACTGTAACAAACTGTATAACTCGAGGGTCGGCTTATGGAAACACGAGAAAAAATGTAAGGAAAAACAGGATATTGTACTTAACGTGACTGAAATAGATGCCAAAATTACAAAATCAGAGAAAGAATTAGGTAATGAGATAATAACAAAGGATATGTTTATGGAACTTATACACGATAATAAAGAAATGATTAAAATAATTAAAGACCAACACGAGCAGATAAAGAGTATGATTCCTAAAATGGGTAATACTATTAATAATACTACCAATAATAACAATTTCAATCTGAATTTCTTCCTTAATGAGCAGTGTAAAGATGCGCTGAATATTCAAGATTTTATACAATCTCTCAAAATCACATTTGAAGATTTGTATTTCACAAAGAAACACGGCATTGCCGAAGGGCTTAGTAACCTTATGATAAATGGTCTTAAAGAGTTAGATGTGTATAAACGCCCTATACATTGCACAGACCTTAAACGCGACATCGTTTATATCAAGGACCAGGATAAATGGGAGAAAGACGATAATAAGAAAATAATTAAGAAGACAATTGAAAATGTAGCCATTAAACAACGTAATAAAATAAGTGAGTGGGTTGACCTCAATCCTGATTGGATAGAGACAGAAATCAAACAGATGGAATATTTAACACTCGTTAATAAAATATGCGAACCGATAGAATACGACAATAAGTTAGAGAGAAAAATAATGAAAAATATATCAAAAGAAGTTAATATCACCGATATGAAAAAATGTAATACCCACGATATATAAGTATTAAGTATTAATTAATAAGTATTGGGTAATAAGTAGTAACCAATACATAATAGTCAAGTAAATATTAATTAACGAATACATATTAAATATTTATTCATAGTTATTGTATAGCGGTATATACATATACAGTCGTATAGTATACAGTATGGAAACAAAGGAACAACTTGTTCAGCAGATTAAGGGATGGATGGCTAATGATAATGAAATAAAAGACTTACAAAATAGACTAAAAGAATTAAAGGACAAACGTAAAAATTATGCAGATAATTTAGTAGAAATTATGCGCAAAAATGAAATCGATTGTTTTGACGTAAATGACGGTAAACTTATTTATACAAAGACGAAAATTAAAGCACCGCTCAATAAAAATACGCTGGTTAACTCTCTTATGAAATATTTCAAAGACGACGACGACCAAGCTAAAGAATTATCTAAATTTCTATTAGATTCACGCGAAGAAAAAGTAAAAGAATCTATACGCAGAAAAGTTCAGAAATAATAATATTGCCATATTATAATTATACGCATAATCCATTATAATTATAATATAACACACAATGTTACCGGTATCGTATTCATCTAAAGGGGGTAATTTATCGCGGGATAATGAGCAGGCTATATCACGCAGAATGAAAAAGTTCTATAAATCGCATAATTTGGGAGAAAATGCGAAAATAGATGAAGACATACATAAAATAGAAAATAGCATAATCTCTGATAATATCGATAGTTATAGTAAAGAACACTCATTTGACTTTAACGAAGATATTATAGATTCTGAAGAATATGAAGTGGATAAAATATTTAAAAGAGAGTACACGTCTTTAAAAACCTCTTTGCGAAACATAAAATATCCATTCTCTGATGCTGTATATAAACATTATCAGCGCGATATCGAGTTTTTAGATGAAATTAGATTTGAAAAAATGTCGGAATACCGCCATAAAGACCTTGTCATTGAATTATGTATGTACCATATTAATATTAACTCTCATAAACCATTTTTAGAATTTATGTTATATAAATCCGGCGATGAAAACGTTATGTATTTACCAAATTTTATATATAATGATACAAGCGACGGTATATTAGAAAAATCGGAAGAGATATTAGGGAATATCTTAAGTGAAGACGGATTATGCGAATTTAAGGGTAGAATAAGTGCATCTGAGATAGAAAACGATATTGATGATGCTAGTATAGATAATCGTGTAATTTTATTATTTGAATTAAAAAGAAAAAATTCTGATGTTGTTCATATTACTGGTCGCGAACATTTTTGGTGGACAACAGTAAGCGAGATTTTTAATTATAAAAAGATAATGTTTTATGATATAAGCGATACTGTAACAGATGTATTTATGTCTTGCGTAGATATGATTAAAATCTATTACAAAAAATCATTAATCGAGACACCTGGTGTATTTTATAACGGGAATAATAAAAATATGACTAAATATAATGCTATTCTTTCATTAAATAAAGCACCATCCGAATCGCGATATGGTCCATATTATTATTTTACAGATTTACATACATCGATGAAGTATGCTTGTTATGATGAAAATGGTGAAAAAAGAGAACACGTTGATGGGGCAGGTATTGTTCGATTTATCGTATTTCACGGTAAGATGAAAATGTTTATGAAAAATAATAGACTCGATGATTCTAAAATGGCGACATATATTTTTGAAAGATACTCTGTGGAAAAAAAGACAGGACAATTTAGGGACAACGATTGTATATGGACTGAAAATTATAATTCAGCGTATAACGGTCAGCATAATATACAATATTATACAAAAAAAAATATTTATGATAGTCGCAATAATAAACGTGAAAGTGATGACGATGACGATGAGGATGATGATGATGTGTCGTCTAACGATGATGAATTAGGATTAGATTTAAGACATACACTAGAGTCTGAAACATATATTAATACAAAAAAGAAACGTACAACAATAATTTTAGCAATGCGAATATGCATTTATGAATATAGTTTTCAAACACCGATTTCTTATCATTATATTGATATCGATAATGATAATGGTAATGATAGTAATAGTGACAACATTCCTCGTGTTTATGATTATAACTTCACAAAATATAAAATAATATAAAATAATATAAAATAATATAGTATAATATAGTATTATTTTTACAATAGTTATATAAAGATGAAGTTAGCAAGTTTAAAGACATGGTTAGTTTTAATACTTATTCTAACTTGTTTAACACCAGCTATAAATGGAATACTTGGGTTTCTGGGAGTAAACCAGAGTGCATATGAAAGTTATATATTATGGGGTAATGCTCTTGTCATATTCTGGTTTGTATTAGAGGAAGAAAGGTCAAAGGAACTCCTCTTCATGTAGAGTTAGATATTTTGCAAGATGGAAAATGCGTTAAACGGGAGATTCGGGAGAAATGCGTAAAATCCTGGAAAATAAAAACTAGTTAATAAAATAAAATAAAATATTATATATTTATAATGTATAATATATTATGGCAGATGTTATTGATTATAATACGGATTTAGAACATCTACTAAAAGTACACGCAGAAGAGTGTGAATCATTTTCCATTTTACATCGCTATTCGTATGAAAAATATAATGAACGTTCTAACTACATAAATATACCTGTTATTATATTATCAAGTGCTATTGGATTCGCAACCGGTATCGATATCGGATATGCTAATATGAATATTATTTTAGGTGTTAGTAGTATTTTCGTCGGTATAATTAAATCAATTGATACATACTTTCAATTGGGTAAGCGTTCGGAATCACATCGTCTATGTTCGTTACAATTTCAACAAATAAATAAAAAGATAATGATTGAACTGTCATTGAAACGCGATCAGCGTGTATCCGCGAAAGATATGTTACAAATCATTAAAACAGATATAAAAAATTTACAAGATATTGCGCCGCTTATCGACGACGAAATTGTTACAATGTTTAAAAAGAATTATGGAGAAGAAGACCCCACTACAAAAAAGATTAAATTTAATGCACATACGCCTAATTTATGTAATGGTTTAACTCAGGTTACTGTAAATGGTGATAAACCTATTCGGAGAGGAAGACGACGTGGGTCACGCGAAAGACGAAGTAGAGGGTCATCACGCGGCTCACGTGGGTCGCGTGGGTCGCGTGGGTCTAGGTCATACGATAGTTATGATGACTCAGGTGGTGATAGCGACGACGATAAAGGGGGCAGAGGTAGTAAGGGAAATGATGGTAAAAATAACCGTAATGATGAAGGCAATGCATCTAGTGCAAGCGTAAGCTCGGGGTTTATGAGCTCTGTATCGAATTTAATACAGAGAGGCATTAATTATATTAAAGGAAATACGCCATCTCCTACGCCTCCTGTGTCGTTATCTTATTTGAATAAAAATAGTTACGATAAAAATAATTCGAAACATCATCATTTATCAAGACGTAATATTGATAAATCATCGCCATCTTCTTCACACAATTATACACATAATAAAGTAATAGAAATAACGGGAGTACAAGGAAATGATAGTAATATGATTATAGCAAATAAGGAAATAGGAGAATTGATGAATATACCTATTTCATCTATAATCTCGACAACAAATAATCTAAAAAATATCTCGAATTCAGGGGAAATAATTCATCAACCTTTGAATAATATAGCATCTGATTTTACTGTTGTTAACATTTCAGATTTACAACATCAACAACAATTACAACAATTACAGCAGCTACAACAGCTATATCATAGTCAAAACTCGCAAGGTTTGGCTATTCCTGTTAAAACGTCAGTAACATCCTCATCATCACATACCCCGATATCTGTAACTCCGCCATTGAATAACCAATTATTGGTTCAAAATATGAGTCCTAGAAATGATAATGATTTGGTATTATCTGCCGATATTGTATATAGTAATGCCGCAATAGTAAATAACACGGGCAAAAATACTATGACAGAACCATCTAATATTATTTCGACAAACGAAAACACATCTGATAATATAATTGTTGATATTGTTAATATTGTTGTTCCCTCAATAGGTTACCAGGCAGTGGCTTCAAATTTACCTGTATTACATTATGATGTAAATGATAAAGAAGGAATGATGTAAAAATTTTACTGTTAGCTATACATTAATACAGATGAATAATATATATTCGTTTAAAAAATAATATAATTCTCAATACTATAATATTATATGAGAATTACAAAACATATTAGTTTTTATTATTTTGAAAATAGAATATTATATGTAAATAAAATTATTGATGAAACAAATAATTATGAATTGGAAACAGATATTTATATTCATACAAACAATAAAAATCTTGAAGAAAGTGCATTTAATAAATATACAAATGGTTGTATTAAAATAGTTTATCACGATTTATCGCATATTAATCCTTTTTATTTAACTTGGAAATGTAGAGATTTATTAAGACAACAAAAAGATGAATACGATATATTTATGTATATAGAAGACGATATATTGGTTCCATATAAAGCAATAAAATATTGGTTAGAATATAATGAAAAATTAATAGAAATGAAATATAATTTAGGATTTGTAAGAATTGAAGTTAAAAATAATGATGAATATATAACAGACCTAGAAGGTGTGAAATTTGATACTATTATTAATTTGGAAGATAAGACTTATTGTGTAAATAACAAAAGCACATATTGTGCTTTTTGGATATATAATAAAAACGAATTTAATAAATTTGTTAATAGTAAATATTATGATATTAATAATATAGATTGTTTTTATTCAAATATGATAAGAGAAAAAAGTGCAATCGGGTTAACTAATGTAAATGGATGGTATAAAAATACTATAATACCTATCATCAATAATAATTTAATATACAATTGTAGAATATATCATATGCCAAATAATTATGTTACTGATAAAACCAACGGTTTTGCTACAATAAAATTTGATGAAGCTATTGATTGTAATATGTAAGTGTAAACTACTTAATACTTACATATATAATATTTGTAAAATTGAAATAAAGACATCTTTATAATATTATATTAAGAGCTCCCGTAGTTACATACTACCGCATCGCCGCATACTACCTACACACAATGGAACGTCGTTTGAATAAGAAATTAGAGGACTATATTATAGTATTTAAAAACGATATCGTAAAACAATTACAAGAAGTATCGTGCTGTCTAACAAATGAACATATGTCACAGAATATAGATGATAGTCGGGCAAAATGTAATGCTACTATCGGGTTCGTATATAACTACGAAAAATTGCGACTGAATAAAGAGGATTTTATGAAACGAAAGCGCGTGAAAAGCGTTGTCCCTATCTATGACCGATGCTGTGCTAAACGTGCCAGTGGCGAACAATGTACTCGTCGCAAGAAAGGTAATGAGATGTATTGCGGAACACATATTAAAGGCACGCCGAATAGTGTTATGGAAGAACCTAACGGAGAGGCACCTACTACGAAAAATGTCAAGGTGGATATTTGGGCACAGGATATTAAAGGCATCATTTATTATATCGACAAAGCGGGGAATGTTTATGATACCGAAGATATTATGAAAATCGACAAATACCCGAAACGAGTTATTGCGAAGTATGCCCAGGACGGGGTCGGGAATTATAGCATCCCGTCTATTTTCGGAGGGGGAGGAGGTGCTGCGGTTCCGGTAGCGACTGACGGGAATTAATAATCATTATATCTACAATTAATGAACATATAATACATACTTAAAAGTTGTATGTACTATATTAAATATACACGCGAAATTCAACTCCATCCACGAGTAAATATAATGACAAATATAAATACATCCACATATTATACGGCACCTGGTCGTGTCAGAGATATTCGCATAAAAATAGGCGACACGTGGCGACCTGCCGACGACGCCCAAAAGGTGGCTTATATTGCTTATAAGTCGAAAGTTCATTATTATACCGAGATGCAGCATACACACGAAAATGGGATAACTATATTTCGCGAAGATAACGACCCATATATGGCGACATATTTTAAATTAGAAGGTTCTTCGCGGAATGCGAAACACCCGATTATAGATATGAACGACATTTCTGTGTTTTTAATGGATGGCGCTACAGGGCGCGGGAGTCGAAATGGCGCCGGATGGGTAAATGCGCGGAATTATCAGGCGTGGGCGTATGCGGATTTCATATACGACCACGCAGTACGAAAATGTTATATGTCTAAATATTCCACCTATTTGGCATTCCCTGCAGGATTCGACCGTGCAAATGTAGTTACGATAGACATAGATGATATTCCACCCAATATTATTTTTTCTGTTTCGCGGAATGAGAATAATAGTGTATATTATGAGCGTAACGATAGCGGAGGTTCTCGTGTTAGAATATGCGATAATGAATATGCTCGTGTTGGATTCCTTGGATTTTTTACACGCATAACAATGGATGTGGGAATTATTGTCGAACATCCTGGGAGTGGTGGTAATAACACCAACTTAATTAACAATAATATTAATAACAATAACAACAATAACAACAATAATAATCAATTGAACAACATGTTCTATGAAGTGGAAGTACCACCTCTCATCGAAACATCAATAGAAGCAGACCAATGCATATTATGCTATGAGTATGTAAAAAATACGAAATTATCGCCTTGTAATCACGTAATTTCTTGTTATCGGTGTATACAAAAATTGTCGAAATCAGAATGCCCGGTTTGTAAGGCTCATATACACAGTATTTCGAAAGCCTAAGTCGCTGTTAGATTAGGCGCGCTTGAATATACGCGACCAGCATTGAAGGGAACACGTTTTAGCCACTGTTTCGACAACGGCCTCTATTTTGTTCACATTAAGTTTACCTTTTGAAGCATCGACTACAAAGTCAATAACATCGGATACTATATTTCCTGATATAAGAGTAAGAGCCTCTATTTTGTGTTCTCCTAATATACCTGTAGTGTCATTTATAAAAAGGTCGTTTAATAATTTGACTACGAAAATCTTCTTATTCGCACCCGTCTCCTTCGTCTGTTCGACAACTGTCATCGCAATTCGAAGCAGTTTCATAACTGTTTCAGGCGATATAACACAATTGTTCGCTTTAATCTGTTTTTGAAATTCCTCCTGACAATATTTAAAATCTTTGACAAATTCAGATGCTTTGGTTTCAGTTATCTTTTCTGTAGACTTTTTATCTGCAACGACTACCTCTTTGATGTGAACACTGGCTCCATTATCTGAGGTAGGGGCGGAGCTAGAGGTTGATGTATCCGTTTTTGTGTCTTCGGATGGTCTATTTTCTACCTGTACTTTTATGAGAGATTCGTCTAGTATTGGAAGCTGAAGACCATTCACTTGTGATATTTTTGTCTCTAGAAGTTCGAGCAGTTCAATATTCTTTGAGTTTTTAGATTCATCGTTTCTCGTATCATTATTTTCATTATAATTATTGCTATGAGAATTAACAAAAACAGGCGATGATACCGGTGATGCCATAGGCGATGACATAGGCGATGCACGAACAATGACAGGAGATTCGGGACCCGTACTTTCCATTTTGTGTTTTATTTATGTAATATATACTATATAAATAAAAAGTTTATATAGGTTTAATTATATATAATATATTGTATATATTTTGGTAAAAAATATATAATATCTATTCAGTACGATAATTGCTTACCTTTATTCTCCTAAATGCTTATATATTATGTTATATAGTATGTTATGCGTTATGATATATTAAAATGGTGCTGTCGGGGTTCTATCTGGAGCACTGTTGGGTTGATAGGGAGCCGAAAGCATTCGTCCAATTCTTGCACAGGCTGGTGATGCGTGGCTTGAAAATGTGTCATCACCAATGCCTCCTCCACACGAATAGAATTCATTATCGCAGTTTTCGTCATACTGGCTTCCAAGTCCGTTCCGGTGATACATACCAATAATGGCGTCGCGTGACAAATGTCGTAATCTTGAACCAACTCCTCGCGCCGACGGCGTCAAAGCGGAGACGATTTTGTCATCAGCAGCATCCGTAGCAGTGGAAGCAGCAATGGCGTCAGCGGCTGCAACTTCATCATTATCCATCGAAACCTTACCCCTTGGCGTCCTCGGAGTTCTCGGAGATTCATGATTGTATTCTATACGCGATGAATGTAAATCATTGTCTACATACATCGGTCCTCCACCACTGTTCGCGCGCCTCGGAGGAGGAGGAGGAGCCTGGTAATAATTATCATCCATATATTCTCCACCATAATTGTCGACACTGTTTGCGCTTGGCGTGCAATGAATCGGCATTGGCATCGATTGAATGATTTCACTTTGCAGTGGTGTGATGTCGTTGATGGTCACAGCGCGTTGCTGAATTTGCGAAGCCTGACGCGCGGCGACATATCTTTCTCCAATATTCATCGCCATCAGACCATTGATACACACGAATAAATCGTCAGCTAGCTGGATAACAAATGGGTCATCCGTTAGCTGCTTTTCGGTAGCATAAGCAATGAATTTCTCCTGGAATGTTGTAACAAACTGAATCAATCTTTCCTTTTCGTTCAGCTGTGCATCGTGTGTCATATAACGCATATTTCTAAAGAACTTGAGCGATTCGTCGACTGTCATAATCGTATCAAGACGCCATAACTCTTTTTCAACTTCGGGGTCGATTGTTGTCGGTTGGCTTTCGTCCGTGACGTATTTGATTTTCTCCGTAAAATCGCAGGACTTATCGGCGAGATTCTCCATAGATGTGTATGTGAACTTACATTCCACCGATTCGCAATCCCAAGGTACACGAGCATAAAATGTACGGTTTGATTCGTAGGCGAAATCGCCGAGTGACATCTCATTGGTCCACTTCATAGTTGAGAAGTCGTATAATTCGGCATTTGATACGATACTTACACCTGTATAGGCTGCATTGACAGCAGACCACAGAATTTCGCCGAAAATACAACCCGTTTTTTCAATATCGTCAATGAACCATTGTTTTGAATTGGGAAATTGTGCGCATAAATTTTCCAATGCACTTGAGTCGTGGTCTGTTCCATACCCTACCATAACTTGCATCGGCTGCTTCTTGGTTTCCTGTGTTGAGTTGGCATCTTGATATTTAACCTTGAGAGCGGTTGTGAGTGCCTGAACACCCTTGTCTCCCTCGTTGTTGGAGCCATCAGTAAGGAAGAGATGAATCCTATGTACGAATGCATCGGGAATACTTTCGTCGCGCGGAATGTGTATACTCTCATTTGAAATCAGCTGCGACATTTCGGTAAAACATTTCATAAAATTTGTGCCACCCATCGGGAGAATTTCTTTGATTGTTTGAATAAGTGCATCGCGGTTTTCTTGCGTGACACGCGTAGGAAAGAGAACACAATTTGCGCGTGAATGAAACTTGACAAGCGCGAGGTAGAATTCGACGCGAGGAAACTCTGCACTTTGTTCGACGATATAATCCACCATATTTGTCAGGGTAGCGTGGACAAAATCCATCTTTGTTTTTGGTCCTGTAGATGAAGCGTTATGATTACCTGCTATAGCGTATTCACCCATTGACCCTGAGCTGTCGATTGAGCCATACATAATTACGCGGATTTTCTGTGTTGATGGGGCGACTACATCGAGCCCAGGGATGCTGATTCGAAGAATTCCGCAATTGTATTCTCTATCGACGACCACGGCGGTGGGTTTCTTGTTTGCGATGAGCTTCAAGGTCGGAATCATTTTAGACTGTTTGACTGATTGACTGTTTGATGGTAGATAACTGTATTATAATTAATAATACATTTACACTTCAATTTTTCATATTTCGATATAGGATGTGGCAATATGAAAAATAATATTAATTTATAACTACTTTACTTTTTAGTATTTCTTTGACCTTTTAGACTTGCATTTTCTGCTTCGTCTTATATTGCGGTGTATAAAACGACGTATTTTTCTGGATGAGCGTTTTCTATTACTCCTACCACCTTCTGTTGTAGATTCTACCACACCTTGATTGGTGCGAATATTATCGACTATTGCTTTGAATTCATCGCATTCTGTTATAGAATTGAAATTTATAATAAAGGGTACACTTAGAGGTTTCAATTCCGGTGGGGCGTTAATCGCGGTAACATGGATACATTTAGATTGGGCAAAATTAGACGCGACTCCTTCTCTTGGGGCAAGATTTCTCTCCCTACAGGTAGCACTCATATCGCTAGATTTGGCGACATTAAAATCCAGGTCTTTAGATAGTACTTGTAAACTTAATTCAACATTATCGCCGTTAATTTCGATGCTTACACTTCTACCGACAACTCGTAATGCAGCAGGTCGGGTTACAGTAGATGAGAATGGTGGCGTATATTGTACTGTCACATTATATTCTTTATTCACGGGGGATTGAGGAGGTGGTGGTAAAGAACCGCTTACGCCTACATCTGCACCCTTGTCTTGGGCTTGTTCGGCTTCGTCTTCGTCTTCATTTCCTAAACCAAAATTCCCCATAGCATTAGATAAATCTCCCGTGTCTGAATTAGGGGATACTGGTGCTTCTGGAGAACCGACCACTCCTTCTTGTTCGCGGTCGTCATGTTTACTTCTTAAACCCATAAACTCCTGACTTGGTAATACTACTTTTTTAGATAATCTAGGTGTAGTAGTTGGGCTTAATGTTATCGGAGAAACAACATCTGGAACCTGTGGACGAATATCTTCTGCTGGTGCGACTTGGTTCTGTCCTTCTTCTTCACCACGCGATACCAATCTTTGTGCAGCCGCGGGAACAACTTCGGGTGATGGGATAATAGCTTCAGGGCTTGTGGGTGGAATAACCGGTATTTGGGCTCCTTTGCGTAATTTAAGTAATCTTTCCTTTTTAGCTTGTAATAATTGAAGACTTTTTCTCCTTCTTATCGCCATTCTTGTTTCTCGTATTTGTCTTAACCTTTCTCTTCTTAACTCTAATTGACGTTTCCTAGTTATTGATTTTGCCTTCATTTTATTCTTTTTCGTTAATAGACGCTGACGCCGTTCTTCATTTATTGAAGGCATCATAAACGGAAAATTGCTTGGGTCGGCAACAGGATTACCCCAACGATTCTGCGGTGGCGACGAAG